>Ga0209141_1001162_pt1 | contig 14519 bp, 10 predicted proteins | sample SaaInlLV_10m_DNA_2_FD_184676 | JGI IMG/M metagenome (GOLD analysis project Ga0209141, IMG submission 184676) | Marine microbial communities from expanding oxygen minimum zones in the Saanich Inlet - Saanich Inlet SI074_LV_150m_DNA (SPAdes) (version 2) | ecosystem: Environmental > Aquatic >... | reverse complement strand
AATATTTCAATGATTTTGTATTGCGGATTTTTCTTAATAATTGTTTTTCATATTTTGAATTTGTGTACTTTGCTAATGTCGCACCAAGCCTGTCCAATGACGAATGCCCTGTAGCATTTAGCTCAGTGCTACTTAATACCCTGACTATTATATCAATGTTTATAATATATTTTTGAACCTCTCTCGATGATAATGCTATCCACTTAGTTGTTTCAGGTTCTTTATTGCCTTTAAAATGTAATATGTAATCTGATACTTTGTCGGGGCTACCTTGAGACCTTGGAAAATAGTATGCAAGAAAGTAAGCACCTGAAAGAAAACGAAAGTTTGAAGACATGTCACGCATACAAAAAGGTTATAATAGAGTGTGTAAGTATTGGTTCAATTCTTCAACTGTCTTGAAATGAAAGTTTGCTAGATTAAAATTAGTAAAAGTAGTTCCCCATGATACTAAAACCGATATTGTGCCTGCTGAATTGGAAGCAATAATATCATTTATATCATCTCCAATTGATATGACTTCAGTTGGTTTACAATCTAATTTGTGACATCCAAGTAAAATTGGTTCTGGTGAAGGTTTATGGAAATCTGTATCATGGTATGCTGCTAAGATTGGAATATCAATATTATGATTTGCAATTAATTTATTAGCATATTTTCTTGGTGAAGAAGTTACTATCCCCACCTTAAATATACTTTTTAATTCAATTAATAAAGCTAATATTCCTGGATAAATTATAGTATCTGGTATATTGATATAAACCTCGCGCCATTGACGATTCTGTCTAAATGAATTAAGCAACGACGTATCAACTAGAGTCATATCTAAATCAAAAATAATTCCAGATATATTCATATATTTAGCTTACGATAACGAATTTATTGTTATTTGAATATCTCCATATTTTTATTATCCTTGCTATAAATCGTTGAGCTCTGATCTTGTGATAATTCAATTAATTTATTATTTAAATCTTTAATAACTTGCTCATATGTATTTTTTGAATATGGAACAGCAATTTTATCTTTAATTAATTTTAATACACCTTGACATGCTTGGGCCTCCATAGGATAATTAGGTATTTTGTCTAGGTCTGGGCAAAATAGAAGACGGTTTTGATCTTGAGAATATTGAACCGTGTGCATAGTTCCACCAACAACATCAGTTTCAATTGGGAATACTCCTAAAGACAACCCACTCTGGAGGATTCTCTGATAAAAGCAACCCATTGGTATCTAAAATACTTTCAGATAGTTTTTGATTTTCTTTTGGATAAATATTTTCAACATCAACTACTATTGCTGTAGTAGGACCCTTTATTGACAGAGCGCCTTCATGTCCAGCTTTATCAATTCCAATCGCTAAGCCGCTAACAATATTATACCCAATATTCGAAAAATATTTCGCAGTATTGAAAGCTATATTTCGACCAAAGGTAGTACAATTTCGAGTACCAACGATCGCTATGCTTTTATCGTGATTTAATAATTTGGTGTTGCCCTTAACATATATAAATAAGGGTGGGTCAGCTAATGGTCTGTATAGCCGTGGATAGTTATCATCAAATTTAGAAATAACTGCTATTCCTGCTTCTGACATAGCTTCTATTTTTGATTCAGCATCCAAAAGATATTTTTCGAAATCCGTTTTCAAATTATGTATAGCCTCAGCTTTGTACTTACCTTTTATACACTCTGATAATTCATCATTTGATAAATTCCGAATCGAATCGATATTGTCACATAAGTTTAATAAGCGACTGATTGCTACTTTCCCGATTCCTTTGATTAAATTAATTGCAAATAAATTAATGTTGGTTATCATAAATGCATCCTAAAATATTTTAAATGATTTAATATCATTAATTATTTTAAATAGTTTTTTTCATTTTGAAAATCAATTATATAATGGATATACAGCTCCTGTTAGTAATATTAAATTACATAGATTCCGCTGATCAGCAGAAGTGGAAATTTGACGACCTCAAAATCGGTCTAATAAGGCCGGATTTCTGGAGATCTGACCTGGAAGCCGGGGTTTTAAAATCTGGGGAAATACCTAAGACCAATATTTTCAATATCTTATTTTTGATTAAAATTTACTAAAATCTATAAAAATTGATTACCATCCTAAATACTGTATTATCAAGATGTTATCTGAGGTGTGGAGAATGGAAATAATCCCAAAAGTCTTTCATCATACTATGATCTGCAGAAAATCGGACCTGGTGGGCTTGATCGGATTTGGGATATTACTAAATCTAATTATTTTATCGATTTAATGGAAATAGTTGTTGACTAATATCGTTAAAAATGCGAATATTAAAGTATAAGGGATATTCATTAACCCCTTTGAAAAAGCCAACCGAAAAAACTGCACGAAAAGTAAACCCAAAAAACAAATGAAAAGGAATTATTAAATTCTCCATTGACTTTATATAGAAAATATATAAATATTAAAACATGGGGATTGCTCTAATCCCAATATAGAAAACCTTCTGAAAACCTACAACTGAAAACTACTTAATACTGCTGCCGGGATGGTCCCGGTAGTCAGTATTGAGATTGAAGCAAATGAGAAAGCAAAATATAACTAAAAAGCCATCCTCATTGCCTTCAATCCCAACAAATTAATACTAACCAGGTAACACACATGGAAGTTGAAACACAGGATTTTTATCTATCGGCCTTTTTAAGACTTAAAAAATTAGAGATGCTAGGCATGAAAAGTTTTGGTTCAAGAAAATTATTCATCTTCGAAGACAATGACATTTTTCAAAAACTTAAACAAGAGTACTATTGGAATAAAGCAGTAGTCGATCCTTTAGAATACAAGAAAGAGATCAGGATACTAAAAGACAGTATAATGCACTCGTAACCAATTAAACTAAAATGAAAATTAGCAAATGTAATAAGTATAATCCACAAGAAGGAAAGGGCTATAATAATAGTAAAGTTGCTTGGGGCTGGGAATCTGTAGAGGTTCCCTGGAAGAAAGAGAAGATTGTCGATCTTACCACAAAATGTGGGATCAGTTGCAATGAATTTAGTGATGGCCACAAAGTGAAGGATAGCTGGATTGGGACAAGTGCTATCATGCTTGATCTCGACGGTGGTGATTTTACCAAAGAATGGTTGATAAGTGAACAAATAGGATGGGATTTTAACTCCTACATTTATTCAAGTCAGAATCATCAGAAAGAGAAAGTTAAAAAATCTGGAAAGACTCTTCCAGCATGTGACAGGCTCAGGGCATTAATTCCCCTCGATACTCCAATTGATTCAATTTTTGATTTAGAAGCTGTAACCGAATATTTTATCAATAAATATCAAGGTGAAGGATTTGATAAAACAAGTTTTGAATCAAATCGGTATTTTGCTCACGGAAATACCATTGTGAGTAACTTTGTTGATGATAAGGGATTTCTTGATTGGAAAAACTTACCAGGACTATATGAATCTCATAAACTTGAGGTCAATCAAGGGGAAGCAGAATGTGAAAAATATTATACTTTCCGTTTAGAAGATATTGTTAAAGATGGAGATGGCAATGATGTGCTGATTCAGGATCTCAAACCTGGTACTCCTATCTACTGCCCTGTATGTGGTCATGAAGATTTTAGAACCAATAGCGGTCACAATGCAGTCATCAAAATTAACGATAGTACAAATCTACCATTTATCTTCTGCAGCAGTTGCAAATCAAGAGGTCTTGGTGCTGGTGGAAATGGTGTTTACAACATTCACAATGATGACGGATATAATCTCAAATCACAAGAGGATAATACCATTGTGTTCATTGATACATTAACAAGCAAATATATGGGAGGATGTTTTGAACCTGGTATGGATGATTTTATCGTTCGACCTCTTATTACGATTGATCATGTAAAACAGTTTTGTCATTATCACAAGTTGCCAATCCCTGATATATTTCCAAGGGCAAGGCATGAGCTGGTATTTTCAAATGATGAGATCTTTGATTACAAGAAAGGATTTGTAAATAAGTATATTGCTACGAGTTTATTAAAGAATTCAGTTCCAAGAAATCATAATTCATCCATTCCAGAATATATCGATATGGTCATTGACCACGTTCTAGGTAATGATAAAGAGATCAGGTCACAGTTCTACAACGATCTTGCCTGGTTTATCCAAAATAGACAAAAACTCATAACAACATATTTATTTCAAGGTACGGAAGGAACCGGGAAAGGCTTTCTTTTTACAAATATTCTTAGACCCATCCTTGGATCCATGTATTGCACTCAGGCTGATCAGGATGCATTCGGAAATAGATTTAACTCATTTCTTCAGGATAACGTTTTGGTACTTGTAAATGAAGTGTCGGGAAATTTTAGTAAATCTGAAAATGGTAACCTTTGCACTATAGAAAAAATGAAAATTGCAATAACTGACGAATACATTCAGATTGAGGGTAAGAACAAGGATCGAATCAATGGAAGAAATAACTGCAGTTTCCTTTTTGCCACGAATCGTCCTCATGGCGTTACGCTTAGTGACAGTGACAGACGATTTAATGTAGCACCATGGCAGACACAGAAATTACACGATACAAAGTGGTGGCCAGGCTATAATGAATTAAAGAAACTTGTCAGTGATGAACTCCAGGAATTTGTCTGGTATTTAAAACAGTTTTCTGTTGATGCTGGTAAGATTGGTCATGTGATTGAAAATGAGCCGAAGAAGCTCTTACAAATCATGTCACAATCAAATGCAGATCAATTCTTTAAAGCCGTAAGAAAAGGAGACGTCTCCTGGCTTTATGACCATCTGATTGAGAATGAGGATATAAAAAGAAATAAAACCTGGTATGAAATAGTGACTTTACTTAACGGATTAAAAAATAGAAAATCTATCAGCGTGAAAGAGCTTTGTTTACTCTACAATGCGATTACGAGAAAACGTCTATCTGTAATTGCTTTTGGAAAATTGGCAGCAGAATATCTTGGGAAAAACATAACTATACGAATTGGTGAAGTCAGATCTCGTGGGTGGAAAATTAAGTGGTTTTTACATGAAGAATTGTCACAGGTTGGCACAGATTGTCACAGTAATGTGTTGACAACTAAACAATTGATATTACACTAGTAATGACTGTTTGTCACAGGTGCACAGATAAACATAAAATTAGAATATTTATATATATACAGTGTAAGTAATAAGCAATATATATATATAAGAGTTTTTCATCTGTGACATGTGACATCTGTGACAAATGGTGAAAACATGAGATTATTAGATGAAGGAAAATGAAAGCAGGAATGAATTGACAAAAACTTGGTGCTATATAACATGCAGTATAACAACTACTTAGGACAACAGTAAAATATGATAATCGTGATTTTAAAAGAAAACTGGGAAAATAATTGTGATTTTTCAACAGAAAAAAAGTGTCAACAGATAGAATTTCATCTGTGACAACTGTTGACAAATTAATCTTTAACAAGGAAATGAATGAAAACCTGAAAATGAAAAATGACAAAGCTACAAATATTTTTTAACAATTAAACAAAAACAGGAGGACTTAATATGAAAATATTGAACCTAAAAAACATGGCAGATTTTCTGCCGAAATATCCAGAGCACAAGATCGTGCTCTTTGACAACAATCCAATAGTGCACTCTGAAAGGTTTGAACAAAAAACCAATGCAAAACTATGGTATCACTTTGCTCCTGACACAATGCTCAGCCCCGAATACCTGAGAGAAAAAGGAGGTATCAAGTCCTCTGAAGGAGCTCAGAAAGTAAAGAATTTACAATGACTACTAAGCCATCCAGAATTATGGATCAATATTGATAGCATTTTCGTCACACCATTTGCCATGGGTTCGCTTGGATTATTCCAAGATCAATTAAATGAAAATGAAATCATTGTTCTAATGCCTTATTTCTATCAACATCCAATGGCTGATTTCATAGACAGAGGATCAGGTGGATATGTCTGGCAATCTTTACCAATTGATGCTATTGATGATCTCGATTTATTTACCACTTATTGCACAGAATGCTTTGGAATATTCGATAATGAATTGAAATTGACCTTCAGATCGATTCTGGATCGCTTCCTGGTCTCGCCCATATGTACCAAATTACTAAAACCATAAACGCACAAATGATAAAAAACATTAACCCACTAAACAACAACCCCGACAAGGGACTCAATACAGGAGGTACCATCCAATGGTAACAGACGAGCAATATAAAAAAATCGTGACTAAAAATTTAAATGAAAGGGCAAAAGACATCCCTTTTACGACCACTCGACGAACAATATTTGACATATTTAACATTCCATACTCACCGGTAGATGATTTTCTCAGGAAACTGAGGAAAAAGAAAAAACTAAATCTGATAAAGAAGTAAAGACGGACTCCCTACTGCTTATTGCGGTAGGGAGTCTTATGTTTAAACATTATCTTCCCAGAAAGGGTACCTTTAATAACCCCCCTATCTCCTGCCCTAGTGCAACACCCAGGGTTTAACCTGCTTTTCATACCGGAAATCGATCTGTGAATTTTTATTGAAAATTTTCTGCAATCCTGAAAAGGATTTGATATTATAAATGAGAGTCAAACACAACATTGAAAGGTAAAATAATTGTTATAGTTAATTGAATTTCAATCTACCCCTCCCTCCATGCAAAAGGAGAAGTTAACAGAATTTTACCACTAATCATCATATTACAAGCGATATTTCATATATACATAGCGGATAATAATTAATATACCATAAACTACTTGTATATCTTCTATTTCTATTTCTAATATTGGATTGTTGATCTTGGAGGATTTGCTAAAAAACCGAAACAAACCACTCCCAAAGATCTTATTTACAATTAATTTTTATATATTCTGTTATATTCTGTCAAATTGATAGTTGGAGTTATTAGAGCAAATATTTAATAAAAAGATGAAAATAACCATATTAATAATATTATCACTAATTTTTCTTGGGTCATCATGTAAGGATTCTACAAGACCCCAACCGGCAGATTGCAATCTAGGATTCCTTCCCTGTGAAGATGACATCGAAGAATGTTGCGAAGTTATCTGTCAAGAGACATACCATACCTGTGGTGAATTCCTTACTGAGTGTTGCCTGGAGATTACCAGCCATAACTTCTCTTGGGAGATCGATACAATTGGCTCATACGGATCTTTCTTGAGAGATGTTACTATTGTTGACGAAAATAATATTTGGGTGGTGGGCAATATTGAGACTGTTGAAGGTGAATATAATGCTGCTCATTGGGATGGAGTAGAATGGGAATTACTAGGAATTTACAGCAACACTTTGGATTTATGGAGTATACACTATATCTCTGAGGATGATATTTGGGTGACTGATTATTGTTCTCCAATTCATTGGGATGGTAATGAATGGTCGTTATACCACATTCAGAATATGGGATTAAATGCTTGCGTTGGTAATGATATATGGGGCACTTCTTCATCTAATATCTATTTTGTTGGTGTAGAAGGCTCAATTGTGCACTATGATGGAACGAATTTTTCTAAGCTATATAGCGGTACGGATATTCAATTAAATGAAATTGATGGCACAACCAATGGTGAATATGTCTTTGTTGCAGGTAGAAATGATTCTGGAGAGAGTATTGCCTTGATGATACATGATAATGAAGTCACTACCCTGTATGAAGGTGAAAATACACTTTCTGAGCCATATGGGGGGATAAAGAGCGTTAGTGTATTGAATGATACAGCATTTTTTGCATCGAATCAAGTTTTGTGGAATTATAATTATATTGACAGTAATTCACGTACTATTATAAGACATGATGAATTCTCTATGCTAGGTTCAGTTTATAGAATGAAAACGGAAAAAATAAATGATATTAGCATCATGAGTAATGGTGCTGAATATATTCATTTTAATGGACAATCTTGGTTTGTTGATTCTACTATCCTAAATCAATTTGGAGTAAATAATGTCTATGGATACTCCATAGACCATAATAATAATATGGTAGCAATATCAGGATATTGTTGCGGGGGCGGTCATGCTATTGTGGCTAGGGGTTATCGCTAGCAACAAATAATAAAATTAATATTTATTAACAAAAATAGTTGATAACATAAAAGTGCCCCGGCGGTTTTAGCCGATAAACTCTCACCACCGGGACAATTCGAAAAACCTGCGAAATGCAGAAGCCAAAAATGGCTAACTGCAAGATTTTTGTATCACTGGCTTTTCTATATTGGAAAGTAAGATAGATATCTTGCATCAAACAAGAAAAATGGAGAACATATGACTAAAAATACAATACTCATATTACTTACCGCTTGCTTACTATTTTCAACTGAAAGGATTGTAACACCTTCTGTTGAAATATCTGAGGAATTTATAAATCAGGAGGTGGCTGTTGGATTAACTGAAGCAGTATTTAATTTCCCTAATATTGTTGATGATATCAGCGTTGTGGGGATAATTAGAGTACCAGATATAGAGTTAAATCAGAATCAAATGGTAGTTAATATCCCACTTTATCTTCGAATATTTGGAGACGATATTATTATTTTAGGATTTCCAGTAGATATTGATGAAACTATTGAAGGGACACTACACCCAACCCTGAATATACCTCCACTTGAAGTGTCAGCTTTAGAGGTGATAGCATATTTTGAAGAAGAATTTCCTCAAATTCTTGAATCCTTTGTGAGAGATTCGATTGAGGATTTACTAGATTTATTGAGTCCAAATTATGACTTGTGCGGACTAATTAATTGTGAAACAGAGCTCTATCAACCTGCTATAGATGAAGTACTCGAATACTATGATGAAAAAATTCTTGACGGAATAGTGATTTATCCAAAACAATTGATTCAGGATTTAGGCGATTTAATTCCTGACAATTTAAATATGACAGTCGACGATATCGAACCAGGATATATAGTCAATGATGGAAATATTACTTTTAACTTCCCTATAACTATTGATGCATCCTATCCTACTTTTCTCACCGAATTAATCCACACTTCTGGTGATGAATGGTATCTTAGAGTGTACTCTTCAATAGAGACTGAGATCGAAATAAAATATGTCTACCCACCTCCTTATTCTTGGTACCTAGATCCAGAACCTGGATATGTGGGTCCATCAGTTATACCAACTGAAATTCCATCAACCTTTAATGTTCAGCTGTCCACCCTTTCTCCAAGTGGCGGAACTATTTATAAAGGACAAACCGTAATATTCCCAGTACTAGATACCGGCTACGAAGAAAATTGCGAGAAAATAAAATTGTATATTGAGGGACCATTTGGCTATTATCGAGAAATTTATGAATTTGAAGAACCAACTGAACTTGATACTTGGACCCAATTAACACTTGATTAAGTACAACAAAATTAAAGGAAAAAAAATGAACATACTACGAAAAATATTAAAAATTTTAGAAATAAGTCTTTTACTGGCATTTACATATGGTCAAAACGCAGTAACAATCAAGATAGATGAAACATCCGTAAATAACGTACTCCAATCTGTAGTTGAGATGGGAGGTTTTGGATATATCAACAGTAGTGGTGAATACGTTATAATCAGAATCGATGGTTTAACAGTAGATTTTGATGAAAATACCGGACCGTTTGAAAATAATACAACAATAATTGTTGAAGTGTGGACGGATAATTTATTCTGGGGTCACAATGCAGATATAGATATTACTCTTGAGGGATTTCTTTCAACTAGTGACGGGACAAATGATGGCTTTACTATAAATTTTGAGGCTAATAGCATATCAGCAGACGGAGATATTAGTAATTGGCCAAATTGGTTAGAAGATGGTATGTTCGATATAGTAAATTCATATGTAAACACTGCCTTGTTTCTCGGTTCAGAAAGACTTGATCTAAATTTCTATACTGAATTGCTACCAGGTGTTTCATATAGAGAGTTTGGTGAACTTGTTCCTTCAATAAGTTCTACAACGACAGAATTGTCAGCATCTCTGCCAATAGCCCCACAAATCGGGCTTGCAAATCGCCCAATTGATGATGATACATATAATCTTAAAGGAGAATTGAGTTTATCAAACACCAGTAGAACTGAAATGGATTACAATAACAAAAAATCAGGTGGATCTGCAACGGTAAAATTCAATGATAACTATACCATTAAAACACATGATGAGATTTTAGAAGAAATGAAACATCATTCATGGAAAAACTCACCAAATGAATACTTAATGAATAGGTCTTCATTTGAGCTTGAAGATATAGTTGATGAGCTTACTGCGAATTATCAGGATGAAATCGATGTAAGTGTTGATCTACCGACGGGGGTAGATTTTCAAGATGTATTAGTCTATGATCCTTGGTATGCATATCAAGATGCTACAGATGAATGGATTCAACCCGAAATTTCCAGGAGTTTAGACGTTATAAATGGTGGATCAGGAGATCTACAAGTATTTGAGAATCAAAATGAAAACTTCTACTCTAATATGGCAATCTATTCCCTCAAAGCCCCGCAATATTATGCAACAGAAAGTGGACTATATAAGTTTGTTGAGTGGACAGGTCCAAATATAGACTTTGGAAATGGTACAAATAATCCAACAAGTTCATATGCAACTGAAGTCGTATTCAAGCAGGACGGTGCAATTGCAGAAGCTGTATATACCCAAATAAATAATTCTTCTGGAATTTATACTTTGCATGAAGCTGAGATTTTATTGATGCCAGATAATTTTGATATTACCTTGGCAGATGGATTTCAGTTAAAAGTAGATGGTATTTTACAGCATAATTCAAACCAAGATGATGAAAAATCTATTTTTCAAATGGGTCACCTTTCTCATTTTAAAAAAGAAGTCACTGGGTATATTTACATGGAAGATGTCGTTTTCAAAAATGAATCACCAGGATCCGCTGTTAGTAAACTAACAATATCATCTGACAGTGATATCACGTCAGGAGTAAATTTCACCAGATGTGTATTTGAAAATATAAATGTATATAATAATGCTGGCTATTCAGCAGGCGATTATGTTCCAGGTTCAAACTTTGTAAATTGTACATTAATAAATAGTCCTTTGTTTGTCGGCTGGGATAGCGACTCCTTTAATGAATTAAATTTAATAAATACAATTATATATAATAGTGATGTAACTTGGCTAGAGAGGCACGTTGTAAATAACATCAATATCCGTTATTGTAATTATTATGGATCAGATCTGCCTTCTGGTGCAACTGTCACAAATAGTATTAACTCGGACCCATTATTTGTATCTGGCACTGATTACAATCTTATGTTAGATAGCCCATGTATAGACTCAGGTGACCCTAATTCGCTTTACGATGATATTGATGGGACAAATAGTGATATGGGAGCTAATTATTTCTATCAAAAATATGGTGATGTCACTACTGATTATACTGTAGATGTGCTTGATTTAACTGCAATAGTTGGCTATACTCTTGAAACTGTAGAATTCACAGAGAATCAACTCAGAAATGGCGACGTTTCTTCTCCACATGATGAAAGTGTTGACGTTCTTGATGTAGTGGCACTTGTGACTTGTATAAATAGTCCAGGATGTGATCAGCAAAATATAACACGATCAAGTGACATGATCGCATCTGGGAATGCTACTTTTAACTTTTCATATACAGAAGGATTAGGTCGATCTGACGATCAGGATAATATCATATCCATTAACTCAGAAGTACCTGTCCAGGGCTTCCAGATGACAGTTGAATATGATGAAGTGGAATTTGAATTTTCATCTCTAGAGAAACTTGATGCAGCAATGGGTCTAACTCTTGAGTATAATTCAACGAATCTTGGGGTTGTTAAATTTTTACTTTATCCGGAGGATTCCTTTGAAATACCTGCTGGCGAACATGATATTTTACAATTGTCATTCACTGGTCTTGGCCGGTCAAATGGAGGTGTACTAGGTCTAATATATTTAGATCCAATCATGGCTGATCCACATGGGAACAAGATAAACATTGTCTCAAGCCTTGAAATACCTTTGGAATTCGCATTATATCATGCATATCCAAATCCATTCAATCCTGTGACTAATTTGAATTACTCCATACCAGAAAAAGGAAATGTCTCTCTCATCGTTTATGACATGGTGGGTCGGGAAGTAAATCAACTAGTGAATACATATATGGAAGCCGGATATCATTCTATCCAGTGGGATGCGACATCCTTTGCATCCGGAGTGTACATGGTTAAACTTGTAGCCGGTGATTTTACTCAAACACAAAAAGTCGCACTAGTAAAATAACTAAAACTCTCTGCAATAAACCCTCAGTAATAGGGCTTCAACTACTCGGTTGGAGCCCTATTTTCTTAAAGGGAAGAATTAGCACCGACCAATCAATCCCAAATTTACCGATCGATTTCCTCAAGAAGCTTAAGGAAAAGAAGAAGAAACAGATAATAAAGTAATAAAGGACTCCCTACTGCTAATTGTGGTAGGGAGTTTTTAAACCTTATCTTCCCAAAATGGGGTATATGGTTGCTTTCCCCCTATCTCCTACCCTGGTTCTGCACCCAGGGATTAACCTGCTTTCCCTACCAGAAAACGATCTGAAAAATATTTTTTTGGGAAATTTTCTACAACCCTCTAACGGAAATCCCCTACCTACCATCAACCAGCCCCCCCATATTGAAATTCTTTTGTAATTTCTTACTTGTTTTTGAAGGAAAATTATTAAAAGACATGAAGATACATTTACATATTAAAAAAACAAACCTGTGTGGATTCAGACGAATTTTTTGTTTAACAAATGGGAAAAGAAATGAAGAAAATAATATTATCGATTCTAATTTTAATTAGTCTAACATTTTCAGACATAATTCATGTGCCTGACGATCAGCAAACCATTCAAATGGGGATTGTGTTCGCAGCAAACGGCGATACTGTGCTCGTTGCTCCCGGCACTTATACTGGTACAGGTAATAAAAATATTGATTTTTACGGAAAATCTATCACCTTACTATCTGAAAACGGATGGGAAAATACGACTATAGACCTGGAAGATAATGGACGGGCTTTTTATTTCCATTTAAATGAAGATTCAACTTCAGTTGTTAGTGGATTCCGAATTTATAATGGTTACGTTCCTGATGAGGGTGGTGGAATTTATATAGAATACTCATCACCAAAAATAATAAACTGTAAAATTGAAAGTTGTTATGCGGGTGATGATGCAGGTAAGGGTGGTGGATTTTTTATTAACACTAATGGCGGATTAATTATAGAAAATACGATTATTGAGAATTGTGGGCATAACACCCAAACGGATAAAGGTGGAGGAGGTTATGTTTTTGAAGGTTCATTAATAGTAAGAAATTCAATTTTTAGAAATAATTATATGGATCAATATGGTGGGGGGCTTTACTTACATTATACTTCAACTCCGACACAAATAATTGAGAGCAGTTTTCAAAATAATGGTTATCCTGATCAAAGCAGTGGAGGTAATGGAATTTATACTGAGTATGCTCAATTAGTTTTAGACAATACTAGTTTTTTAAATAATAACGGATATGGCAGTGGGGGAGCAATATATCTTGATTCAGGGGGTACGGGTAATTCATATATAAGCAATTGCCAATTCATTTCAAATGGCTTCGATGATTTGGGCGGTAATGGAGGTGCTATTTTTTACTCTGGAGGATCTGATTCGTTATTTATCACAAGCAGTTTGTTTAAAGATAATATAGTTAGTTATAATATCGGAAATGGTGGTGCGATTTACTCATATGGTTATATTAGCCTGGTAAATTGTGAGGTCACTAATAATACTGCTTTTCGCTATCCTGGAATTTATACTAATAATATCGAAGTGAATTTCTCAACGATAACAAATAATACTAGTAATAACGGGAGCCTAGGAGGGGGTGCTGATATCTATTTATCGAATAGTAATTTTCAATCGATTCTCACAAATTCAATCATCGATAGCTATTCAAATTATGGCGATTCTGCCCCACCTCCAATTGTTGAAAATATATTTAATGATGGAGCAACGGCAGCAAAATTTATTGATCAAGATCATGGCGGTTACAGAATAAATATACATAGCCCATGCATTGGTATGGGAAGCGTAACGGAGATACAATTTGATCTGGCAGGTAATCCACGAACAAATCCTCCAGGAAGTAGTCCAGATGTGGGATGTTATGAGCATGCACTAGCAAATACTATTAGCGATCCTGTCGGAATTTATATTTCACCAAATGGGAATGATACCCTATCTACAGGCATGATAAACGACCCTTTTGGGAGTTTATCCTTTGCTGTTAATAATTTAATTGATTACGATACAATTTATGTAAATCCAGGAAGTTATAATGATAACAACCTAATTCATTACAATGAGGAACACATTAGTACAATCGGTCTTGGAGATGTGGACGAAGTAATTTTGAATCTACAGACAGAAGGTATTATTAATTCAGAAGGGTTTAATGATTTTAGAAACTTAACAGTCCAAACACAAAACGA
>Ga0209141_1001149_pt1 | contig 14627 bp, 21 predicted proteins | sample SaaInlLV_10m_DNA_2_FD_184676 | JGI IMG/M metagenome (GOLD analysis project Ga0209141, IMG submission 184676) | Marine microbial communities from expanding oxygen minimum zones in the Saanich Inlet - Saanich Inlet SI074_LV_150m_DNA (SPAdes) (version 2) | ecosystem: Environmental > Aquatic >... | reverse complement strand
ATGTTTGCTCGCATACGCAGCTATCTCTCCACCTGTCAGAAGAATGGAGTATCCTCTTCTGAGGCTTTGAGACTGCTCTACGAGGGACGGTGGCCTGAGTTTATGGAAATGACCCCTGAATAGTTACTGCAGAGTTAGGTTTGTGTCATAGCCAGTCGAAAAAGCCTCTTAGGTGCGTAGAGGCACTTTATACTGCAGTTGAAGCTGATAAAGGGGTATTGCTGGGGCGTGAAAATATGCGCAAATTGACAGGCAAACTTAATAAAAAATTTAGGTATGAAGGACTCCCATTTGCTGCGAGTAACAGGGGCGAAGAGTATGTTCCAAATTTCAAGTTGATCAATGGTGTTAAGAAACAGAAAGATAGGGCAAAAAAAGACGCAAAATATTTTTCTAAATCACTTGATCGAGATGAAGCAATAGGTCTTCCTGGTAACCTTTCGAGAATGAGCAAAGCTGAGTTGGCGCAAATAGCAACTGATCGCTACGGATTAGATCCAGTTGAGAAATAGATAGCATAGATAGAAACGGTTTTTTTCAATGAAATACTTTGCGGTTTAACCGGGCAAACCGGGGGTTCATTTTGGAACTTATTGATTGTTGTAACCTGCTGAAATAAGCGGGTTTTTTTGTTTTTGGCGGTTGTGATTGCGGTTTAACCACCGGTTAGTAGTAGACCGAGGCGAGGTGCTTCGGTCGTTTAAAAACGCTACTGGAGTTAAAGATGGTTAATAAAGCAAAAAAGATGATGAAGCGGTATCTTCGTAAGTTTGCATTCGCAGAACGTATGGGGCGTTCACAAAATTCACTAGATGATCTGGTTCGTGCTGGACTTTGCATGAAGCCTGTCAAAGTCCAGCGCATGGCTTTGTGGCCTGAGGATGAAGCTATTCAACTGATGGCAGCGTTTGAGGCTGGAATGTCGATAAAAGAAGTTAAAGACCTGGTGATAGAGATCGAGTCGAATCGTGCTGAGGCCGCAGCCAAGTTATTGGAGGTTGCATAACGTGACCACTTCAATACATGCCCAGGGGGCTGTTGGCGCAACCCCCAAGAGTGCAAACAAAACCGGCAAGGCTAGTTCGCTAACAAACTCTAACACAACGATTCAACTCCAAGATGTAAAGAGCGAGCCTCGTATAGATAGCCGCTTACTGGCTGAGCAGTTAGGGAATCAGCATGGCGATATGCTTAGGAATTTGATCCTAAAATATCAAAGTGATTTTGAGGAGTTTGGGGTTCTCCCTTTTAAAAACGGAAAACCTCGTGGTGGCGAGAAGGGAGGCAGGCCAGAAAGGTTTGCGTTACTCAACGAAGATCAGGCGTATTTGCTGTTGGCCTATTCCCGTAATACGCCAAGGGTACGCCGTCTAAAGATCGAACTGGTAAAGGCGTTTAAGCGGTTTAGAGATGCCCAGCAGGCTGGTCAGGACTATCTACCATTTTATCATTCATTGCATGATACAACGGCTCTGCTGACTCAGAGAGCGCATGAGTTAGGCAGCACAACTGCACAGGGAATATTCCATTCCAACATCAATAAACTGGTTAACAAAGCTTTTGCTGTCCCGTCTGGTTCGAGGAGCAGCCTCTCATCATCGATGCGTCTGAAAGTGACTCATGCGCAGATGTTGGCCAGTGATGCTATGGAGCGTTGCCTGCAAGATGGCCTTGACCATAAGGAGACGTATAAAAGAGTAAAGAACTTGGTGTTCAGTTTGGCTGAAGCAGGAATGATCCGTGAACAAAGGAGCTTGGCATTATGACCGAGTACACCTACCGACAGATAAAGAGCTTGGTTGAGCGCAACCCCAACCTGTTTGATGGGCTGGATATCCTCAACACCAAGCGGGCGATTAAATGGTTGCCTGGTCATATGAACATTTTCAACCGATTTATGGTTGAGGCGTTGAAGGCAAAGGAAGCTGGTTATCAACGCTATTCAGCTCGCGCTATCTGGCACTACCTGCGCCATTTGCATCAAATTGATCTAGAAACCCGTGATCTAAAACTGACTAATATCGTGACTCCGGTTCTCGCTCGTGTCGCTATGAAACTCGATCCACGTTTGGAAGGCTTATTTCTACTTCGCGGAAAAGGTGGTGAGACTGATGGTTAGTCGGGTTAAGCATAAGGGGCGTAGAACTTCAGGAGGATTCATTTCGCTGCCTCATGCCGTTGTTGACTCTGATGCGTTTAAGCAGCTTACCCCGCAAGGGGTGAAGTTGTTGATTGATATTGCACGGCAGTTTAATGGCAGCAATAACGGGGATTTCTCAGCCACGATATCCATGATGAAGGAGAGGGGATGGAATTCTGCGTCAACCCTTGCTGAACGCCTTGATGAGTTGATGCATTACGGTTTGATTGAGAAGACCAGGCAAGGCGGGAAGCATAAGTGCAGCCTCTATGCTGTTGCTTGGAAGTCTATTGATGAATGTGAGAGAAAGCTTGACGTAAAAGAGACTCGTGTAGCCAGTGGATCTTGGAAAGGTACGAAAGAAAGATGGGTCCCAAAAAGACGTAGAAAATTAAGATCGGTACACCGCAGATCGAACCAATTGACCTCTAATTACACCGCAGATCGAACTAATTATGAGGTGAGCGAGGCTGAATTACACCGCAGATCGAACCAGTCAGGGGGTATTGGTCGTAATAATTGCACCGCAGATCGAACACCTTTTTATATATATACCAAGGGGACCGTATTTATGAATGCACAGCAAGGCATCATTCCAAAGAACTTCACAGCTCTGCATGGCAAGTGGTTGCGCTACTTGGATGTATCAACTGGAGAGTGGGTTGAGGATAAGCCTGAAGAGCTGGTTGCTTCGTGTGGAAATACTGAAACTGGCCGGGTTTTCTTCAGTGTTACAAAGTCGCCCCTGTCAGAAGCGATCTGTGCGGCATGAAGATTGTAATCGATAGCATGTACCGTTTTATCGGTGTGTCTTGGGATATCCAAGGACGGATTCGCAAAGAGCACACTTTTTTCAACCAAGATGATGAGGAGATCAGCCTCTGGAGACAGGAAGGGGATGAGCTGATCGTACCGCGTGGTGACTTCCTTCAGAATAATCTCGACCTGTTTGAGGGTGCCATCGTTGTTGATGGCCGGGTAGATGTGCCGGCGGAGTTTCAATTGCTGAACAACATCACCCTTCGTGACTACCAGGAGGAGGTGTTGCAGAAGGTCGAGGAGGAGCGGCGGTCTATCGGTATTATCCAGCTCCCCACGGGTGCGGGCAAGACGATCACCGCACTGGAGTTGATCCGGCGCAAGGGGCAGCGTGCAATCATTCTCACCCATAGCCGGGAGCTCATGAGGCAGTGGCAGGATGAAATCAAGAAGCTGATGAATATCGAAGCAGGCACCATAGGCGGCTCTGTGTGGTGTGAAGGCGAACAGGTGACCATTGCCATGCTTCAGACTCTTTTCAGGCTGCCTGAGAAGCTACAGGAGCTTGTGGGAGGGTATGGGCTGGTCTTGGTAGAAGAGGCGCATCATGTTGGCGAGGCTGAGACGTATAACGAGGTCTTGAACCAGTTTCCAGCCTTGTACCGATTTGGTATTACAGCCACGCCATTCAAAAGATCAGGGCTGGATATTCTGATTCATCGGCATGTAGGGCCAATCATTGCAGAAGTATCACCAAGTGTGGTTGAGCAAGAGAAAGGCATTCTACCAATCACAGTTAAAGTGCTGAACTCAGGGTTTGAGCCCTATGCCGGTTCCTGGACAGAGTACATCACCCAACTCACGGAAGACCCGGCCCGAAACAATCTGATTGTGCAGACAGCGAAGAGGGCGGCTGAGTCTCATCCCACTTTAATTCTGAGTGACCGTGTTGCACATGTGGAGAGACTGGCAGAAATGCTTGGGGGTGAGGTAATTGTGATTCATGGTGAGCTAAGGGCGAAAGTCCGGCGTGAGCGAATGGAGCAGATTCACCAGTCACGGTTGGTTGTAGCAACTTCTGGCACGCTGGGCGAAGGCGTGGATTTACCTGAAATGGGTGTGCTGGTCATGGCATCTCCCATCTCTTCGAAGATTAAACTGCTGCAGGCGGTGGGGCGGGTCATCCGTCCTGCACCAGGGAAACTGAGAGGGTATGTAGCCGATATTCATGACGACTGTGGATTTTCTGGGGCAAGCCTGAGAAATAGGCTTGGTGTGTATCGGGAAAGAGGTTTTCAAGTTGTCCGGTGAGCAGTTGGATCTACTGAGTCCAGATCAGATTCAGCAGTTGCCGGAAGTGGTGGAAATTCTATGTATTGTCGAGATTAAAGGAACCGAAGAGATGGTGACAAGAGAGATGGTACAGATGATTGATCGTCTACGTGAGGCAGCTAAAGAGCATGGAGCGGTCTACGATCTATTGCTGACATTAGACCAAGCGGTGTTGCTTGACGATGCTGGAAATCAAGAGTGGGTCGGTGATGAGAGTGATGTTGATGTTGTTAAGGCCGCCCAAATTTGCGCAGTTTTTGCGGAAATGGACCGAGAACCATAGTGTGTGCGAAGTTTATTTCATAGCCGAGAAGAGCCGGTTAGCACCGAGAAGGATCGGAATATAAAAGCAGTATAAACAATCTATTGCATAACATTGTTAATCCATTATATTGATATCTATAGATTGAAAAAATCAAGGGGTAAATGAACAATGGCAACACCGGTTGCAGTGCAAAAATGGCGCAGTCATCGTGAACCACTTCAGATTTTCCTGAAGCCTGGAGTTCGTCAACGCATCAAGTCTGCAGCTCATAGCCGCGGGCAATCTATAGCTCAATTTTTAGAACAGATCGCTGACTCAACTCAGTGGCCTGATCCACCTGCCGTTGCGGCTTAATTTCTAAAGTAGCAAAAGGTAGTCATGGCAAGAGGATCTAAATTGGGAGAAAGAAGGGGTGGCAGAAAGCCTGGAACCCCTAACAAGAGGACTGCTGAACTTGCGCGGCGCATTGAGACCGCACTTGGTAGTCACCCGGTAACGAAGATGGCATCACTTGTAAAGCAGGCGATCAAGGAAGGTGACCTCACCCTTGCTGCAGGGCTACTCAAAGAGATTGCAACTTACCACTCACCAAAGCGGAAGCCCATAGAGGGTGCTATCCGCACACCTATTAAACTACCTGCTGACCCAGCAGAACGGGCTGAGGCCATTACTGCGGCGGCTGCAGATGGATCTATTGCCCTAGGTGAAGCGCAACTCCTGATGAGTCTCGAAGTAAGTCGTCAGAAGTCTGATGAGCACGGTGAATTGCTTGAGCGTATCGAGAAATTGGAGGCCGCACAATGAGTGCATCACTGAGACGCCGTGTTGAGAGGCTGGAAGCTGAGGTGCTGTCAGCAAAAGGCTCCGGGGCCTTCATGGTCATGAACTTCTATGGAAAGCATATCAGTAATCAAGATCAGCTCATGACCCTCAGCAAGCAGTGGCCGGATAGTGGTGTGCTCAGAGTAGAGATCCCGGCACGAGCAGGGAGTCGCAGGAGATGAGTACCGCACTGAAAAGCCGTGTAAGGAAGCTGGAGCAACGCAGCGGGACCAGCGGCATAGATCGAATGATTGAGTTGCTGGAACAACGACAGCGAGAAGTCGAAAGCGGTATGCCCTACCAAGGCAAAACACTGGATGAATACAAAGAAGAACTGAAGAATGAGCGCAGCAAGATTGGACAGACGATATTGCGCAGGATGATTCGGTTGATGGAGCAGAAGGCGGTGGCGGCATGTGGAATTCATGGTTGATCAATGGCTAACTCAGATGGAGACAGGGGTGGAGCCAAAACCCTGGACAGGTCCATCACGAATGGTGATATCAGACCGAGAATTGGAGAAGGTATTTAGCGAGCGACAGCTAGAGTTTTTAGAGGTGGAAGAAGCGGAGCAGTTGTTATGAGAAAGATCACAGCAAGTGAATTGAAGAGAGTGCAGCAACAGTTCGTGCGTGACCATGGGAGCTTGATCCCGCGAGGTTCAGAAGATTGGGATCGAGCAGACCAGATTACTGCGCAGCTCATGGAAAAGAATCCCAGCTGGTCGGCAGAGCAGATCCTTGAGGCAGCGGGAAGCAAGATGAGCGATGAGGTAATAACGAGGCAGCGGCAGGCTGCGGCACAACAGATTTCAGAACAACGGAGAGCGTATTAATGGACCAGCAGCAGATTAAAGATCGGATTACGGAACTTGAGGGGCAGATTGCAGAGGCAGAGGAGAAGGCTGCACCGTTGAAAGATGAAGTGAACCGCATGAATGCGGCAATTGAGAACGTGAAGGGGATGCATGAGGAGGCGGCAGAAGAGGTCAGAAACCTGAAAGCAAAACTACCTGACCTGGTGGCGAGAGCGGCACTACAGGAAGACGTTCAATATGAGCTGGATTCCACGCTGCTGCTGATCCAGAACCAGGAGCAGGTATCGAAACTGCCGGCTGAAAAAGCAGTTGACCTGATCCGGCAGCGGATCACCCCTTTGCAGGGCCAGGTTGGTGCTATTGCCAGCCGTACAGCAGACGCACGGCGCGAGATTGATTTGCTGAGTACAGCATTGAAGGTAAGAGAGTCTGTTGATGGTGGTATGAACAAAGGCAAGATTAACCTGACGATCTTGAAAGATCGTGGCGAGCCAAATCGCGAGCGCATTTGGAAGATGGCGGCTTAAGTGATGGGCAACGTAGTCTCATTATTTAAGCATCGAGAGGAAGAGGTGAAGTTTGAAACGGTCGACCAGAGTGGTCGGTTTATGGCCGACTACGACTGGTTTGAATTTCATTCAGAGCGCAATTACCGGGTCAGAGTGGCGGGTGAAGGCGAGTCATTGCCTCTTGATGCATTGGTGTTCGTATCAAGAGATGGAAAGAAGAAGTGGGCATGCTTGGGTTCTCCTCAAATGCTCGTTGAGTTGGTGATGTTAACGAGCGATGAATACACACCTGAGCTGATGGATTCTTGGGTGGCTGACATTATGGATTGCGCAGGCCATGAGATGGGAAGTTTAAGGCAGGGCTGGGAAGGGATTGATGAGCGTGCCAGATCAACAGTGGTTCGATGAGCACTTGAAACGCCGTTATCGAGTTCGCAGTCCTTTTGAGAATGAACGAGTAACCGGGTTGGTGTTCGTAGAGAGAAATAAACCACCAGTGTGGGCGACTGTTGACGGGAGGGGGTTGAAGGCGGTGATTGAGCGGCTTGTTGACTCAGATGGTGACATTGATTCGGTTGTTGAATCTGTTCTGAAAGATTCAACAGTCAATCCGCTGCCTGAAGAGTTTCAGGTGGTGGCAACTAAAGGTGCAGGAACAGTGCTTAGTATGCATTGAATGAGGGAGAAGAGAAGATGCCAGATGGATTATTAGGTAAGTACAAAATACAGACTCCAACTTTTACCAAGCCGGATTTGGTTGATGCCAATCACAATCCTGTTAGCAACAGCATTGCACCAGATATTGGCTCAAGCACATTTGAGGCAAAAGGCCCAGCTTCCTGGGGCGTGGACGACAAGCAGACAGTGCAAGGGCAATTAAATGGACTGTTGGGTAGCAACAATCCGCTACTGAAAAAGGCCAGAGAGAGGGCTGCACGGGTATCGGCTCAGAAATTCAATGCAAGAGGGCTTCTCAATTCATCAATGGCGGTTCAATCAGGCATTGAGGCTGGAGATAATGCGTTTTATGCAAACGCGCTGCCTATTGCACAAGCAGATGCCGGGGTCTATGGGGATGCGGCAAAATTCAACTCTGAGCAGCAGAATGAATTTGCGGTTGATCAGAATGATTTCATGTTTGATTCCGCTAAAAGCACGCAGGACTACCGCCAGGATTTTGCCACCAGTGCAGCAGGACACGATGCGACCCTGGGTCAAGGGGATCAGTCGTATGAACAACAAGTGGGTGCAGGCGATTATTCTGATACGGGCGGGATAATTAACGCTCAGACAGCAGCGCAAAGCCAATTGCAGTCTGAAGCAGCGGACCAAGGAATGATATCTCAAACTCAATCCGAAGCGCATCAATCAAGCGCACAAGAGAAGAGTCAAGGGTTCCAGGCGGGAGAGTCGGCAGCTCAGAGAGGCCACGAAGAGGGGATGCAAGATAGTCAGCAGGAATTTGAGCTTGTTCGACAGGAAAAGCAGTTGACTCATGAAGAGTCGCAGACGTTGATGCAGATCGCCAGCAATGAAAATATCTCAGCAAACGAGATCAACTCAAGACTGGAACTGCAAACCAATAAGATTCTTTCAAATGAGAAGATAGATCTGGCTCAGATAGCTTCTCAAGAGGGAATTAATGAAGCGCAGCTTGCAAACAAAATTGCAGTCAATCTCATGCAGCTTGAGTCTGACGCTAATTTGCAAGGGAATCAGATTGCGCACGACTGGGCTGTTAATGAGGCGGTAGTTCAAACCAAGATTGATATCGCTCAAGCGCAAATAAGCTCTAATGAGTACATTCAGGCAGTCCAGCACTCGAACACATTGACCGAAATAGATAAACGGGCTGAGGTAGACCGGGCGAATCTTGAGGTAGAGCTTGATATCCGACTGGATAACGCGGTTGCCCTTGAAAACCTATCAACCCAGAACAAGGAAGCGTTGCTGGGGGTTAAAAAGGATATGAATATGATGATCCAGGGGTCAGCTACTGCGGGACAGATACTGACTCAGCTCATGCAGACCATTGGCGAAATATCTTCTGAGCCTAGCTTGACGCAAGAGGCTTTGAATGACCGAATTGGTTCAGCGGTCAGTAGCTCAAATGCAAGTTTGGACGCAATCAGCAGCTTTATCAACGATGAGAATTTTGATATTGGCGCAAGTCCGAGACCAGCAAAAATATCAATCAATCGAACGATGTACAACGCATTGCCTCTGGATCAGTTGCCTGACACCGGAATCAGTACATTCAGCCAGCTTGCTCAATATATTCAAGAGCAAGGCAACGCGCCAGATACAAAAGTTCAGCTTCTGGAAGAGGTGCTTGGCGGTGCAGGCTGGGGTAACTACGCGCAAACATGGGGCCCGCAATCAGTAAACCCGGATAGTACAGCGGTTCATAGACAAGTTTCAGAAATTCAAATTACTGCAAACAAGAAATACAGAGTGAAGATTAATGATGTTGAGTATGCGATTACTGGGGCTGAACTTCTAAATCCAACTGGATCTGATCAGCCAGTTAGGAGCGGAGGTCTGCCTGTAGATGCACCGGATCCGGCAACCAACACATTCATGAGGTACTAATGATCAGGAAAGCAAAAATTGAGGATCTGCGGCCCATTGCAGTGCTTGCCAAGGAGGTTCATGAGCAGTCTGTTTATCGACACCTTCAGACAGATGAAGCGGTATTCAAGAAGACGTGCGCCATGGCTATTGGAAGTAAGCAGATGTTTCTTTGGGTTTCAGCGGTGGATGGCGAGGTCTGCGGTTTTCTGCTGGGTGCAGTCGATCATATCGGCATACCGGGCATAAAAGGAAGACAAGCCTCAGACATCCTGTTTTATGTTCGAGAGGGCGGAGACGGCATAAGGCTGGCGAAAAGGTTTATTGAGTGGGGCTGGCAACAGCCCAATGTGGAGATGGTAGGTATGTCGAATAGCTCTGGAATTGATACAGAGCGGGTAAATCGATTGATAGAGAAAATGGGAATGACGCCTCAAGTTACGTCATTTCTACAATTTAAAAAGGGTGATTGTTATGAGTAATCCGTTGAAATCAGTAGGAAAGGCTGTCGGGAAGGTTTTCAAAAGCGTAACCAAGGTAGTCAAAAAGATTGCACCTGTCGCTATTGCGGCGGCAGCTATCTATTTTGGCGGCTACGCTATGGCAAATGGAACTATGGCAGGGAGCGGGACACACCTTTCGTCGTTGATTACGGGGTCAGCGGGACAGGGGGCATCGCTGTTTGTCCCCGGCGCAAATTCAGCAGCAGCCAACATGATCGCAGGCAAAGGAATGACGGTTGGTAGTGGAATGCTGGGAGGGTCAGGCGTTCCGGGGTTTGGTTCTCAAAAGAGCGTAGCGACTATCAACTCAGCAAACAGTGTCGGAGGCGGCTTCACCGCAAGCAACGCAGCAAGCGTGCCAGCTAGTTCGTTGACAGCAGGCGCAAGTAACGGGCCTTCGGTTACAGGCTTGCTTGATCTTCCTGGAACGGCTGGTGTGACACCAAACGCAGTCGGCTCGACAGTCAGTCCGCTGGCGGGGGGCGGCAGCTCGGTTACAGGCGCAGCTTCAGCGGGTGAGGCCGCTTTAGGAAACGGCTTTTCTGCAGCAGGCGCAGTATCACCAGACGGGTTATTGGCGCAAGTGACACCAATCTCCAAGGCAGCGTCTTCAGCTCTCAGTCCGGTTACTGCTGCTGCAAACGCAGTATCGCCAAAGGGATTATTAAGCCAGGCATGGAATGGGCTTGGAGATTACGGAAAATATGCAGCGATCCAGGGTGGTACGCAGATGGTTTCAGGGTATGCACAAGGTGAGGCGCAAGAAGAGCAATGGAATCGAGAGAAGCAAGAAAATGAAGAGGCACAAGACCGCATGAACGCAAGACAGTCTGGTGGCTATCAGTATGTTCCGGGGCAAGGGCTTGTCTTTGTTCCCGCAGGTACAGCATAAGGAGAGAATGAAATGGGGCTGCTAGACGGAATGAAGACTGAGAGTGCAGCACCTGCAGAGAACGCAGGTGATCAGGCCTCTCCAGAGGAACAGGAAAAATTCGATGACGTTGTTCATACCGCAATGGCATTGCTGTTTGAAGAGAAATCTAGCAAGAAGGTCTTGCAGGCTCTGAAGTCAGCAAAAGATCCAGTTCAGACGGTGGCCAGTATTGCGGTTGGTCTTGGTGAGGCTTATGAGAAGAGAAAGGGTGATATCCCTGATGAGGTTGCAGGACCTGTAGCAGCAGAGGTTGTTGAAATGATTTACGACTACGGGGAGAAGGCTGGAGTGCTTGAGGCGACCGAAGAGGACATGGAGAACACACTGTATAAGGTGTATGAAATATGGGGGGGCGAGCATCAACAAGGTATTGATCGTGAAAGAAACGCAATACAGGCTGGTTTCAATCAAATTCCTGATGATGTTGTGAGTCAAGCGGTTAGTCACATTGCAAATCGACCAGCATCAATTACATCGGGCGTGCAGCAAGCAGCGAGGGCGTACTGATGTCGAAAATGGGATTGTTAGGGGCTGTCAGTGGGCTTGCTCAAGGAGTAGGAGATGCAACGAAAACGGGGTGGATGTATAGGGCTCGCGAGACCAGAGAGCGGAGGCTGGCAGAATTAGAGCATGATCTAAAGACGGGGTTGCAGGGTAGCAAGCCGATGGCTGCTTATAACCCGGTTTCTGGTCAAAATGAGTACCGAAAGAGTAGCGAGTTAACCGGTATTCTTCCTGGAGGCCATCGTTTCGGACCTGAACGAAAGTCCGAGACGCTTACCCCGACAGCCAGAATGAAGAATGCTGCGGCATTAGGGTTGCAGCCTGGTAGCCCGGAATATGAGCGCATGATTGGCACTGGAAGTATCAACTCAAATATCAAGGTGATCGATGGAGTTCCAGCTATTGTTGACCCGGTAACAGAAACCTTCCGCCCAATGTCAGCGAATGAAGCACTGATGATGCGAGAGAAGGCACTGGCCCAGCAGCTGGATTCAGACGAAGCAACACAGAAAGAGGTGGGCTTCTGGGACAAGGTCATGAGCTACTTCGGTGATGATTCAGCAACTGCCGGTGTTTCAGCAGGAATGCTCGAGGAAATTAACACCCAGCCAACACTTCCAACACCGGGCCAAAGCACGACACCACAGCAGCAGGAACGCAAGACAAGAGGCATCGGACAGAAGGTAGATGCACAGGCACTGCTCCAGCAAGCCAGAATGGCAATTACACGTGGTGCAGACCGTGCAGCGGTAAAGCAGAGATTGAAAGAGGCAGGATTGAAGCCCGGACAGATCAGATTGGGTCTGGGAAAACTGGGGGCTGAGTAATGGAAAATACAGCAACTGACCTCGGTATCTTTTCTGATCTGGTCACAGAAGAAGATTCTTTTTCGGACCTGATACCAGGAGAGATTGGGGTAGTTGCTGAAGAAAGCCTGTTCGGTGATCTCATTCCTGAAGGCAATCCAGACACGCCACCTTCTGATTCAGCCCATCACTCCCTCGATGAGTCAGCGGGTGGCACCCTATTTGATGACCTGATCCCAACAGAAGAGGATCAAGGCTGGCTGGAGACCCTAGGCAACAGTTTGAAGAATGCAGCACTCCAGGCTAATAATCAGGCCATAGGGATGGGCCGCGCAATCGGTGAGGGGATGGAGTCGGTTTCAGAGTACCTCCCGGATTCCATCTCCTCAGATGTGGCCGATCTAGGGAAAACCATTGCCAGCGGCTCAGAGGCAAAGAGCGATCTGTTTGAAGAAGCAATGGAGCCGTTACCATCTGATCCAATCAAGCGCAACGTGGCAGAGGTCACTGAGGCAGTGGGCGGCATGATACCGGCAGTAGCAGCCAGTCTGATTGGTGGCCCAGGTGCTGGAATGCTATTTCTCGGTGGTCAAACATTCGGGGGCAAGTATGACGAATCAAGAGATGAGGGGCGTACTCCTGCAGAGTCTGCTCAGGATGGGGGTGTTTATGCGCTGACTGAAGCAATTCCATCGGCTCTTCCTTTGGGTGTGTTGACTCGTGGTGGTGGCTCTGTGATCGGCACAGCTCTGAAAGGGGCAGGTGCAGAGGGCGCACAAGAGACATTGACCGAGACACTACAAGCAAGTTATGACCTGGGGCTTGTTGATCCCAATATCTCCACCTGGGATGACTTCGAAAAGGCCATGGCTCAGGAATCCAACATTCACCGACTTATGAAATCTGGGTTGATCGGAAGCGAGAGCGGCTTTGTGCTGGGAATGCTGCTGGGAAGACGGAAAGGGGCCGCAGGTGAACGGCCAGATGTACAGGAGGCGGTAGACAATCTTAATCCTGAACAAGGCACCACAACCATCACAGTGAATGGTGAGACTACCACCAAAGGTGGAAGTGATAACTCGATTAAGGGTCGTATCGTCAACCTTGCCCGGCAAGCACTGGGTCGGAAGTCCGGAAATGATCTGTATGAAGACTATGCCACGGTATCTGATGACTTTGCACAGAAGGCAAACGATGCTGTTGGTGACCTTTCTGGCTATACCCACGTGCTTGATGAGTCTGGTGTGCGCCATATTGCCAATAAACATGGGCCAGACACTGAAACGAGAGCAGATCAGATTCCAGTTGTAGAGGAGGATTATGCACTGCTACCCGAGATTGTTGAACATCCAGACACAATCAGCAAAGGGGGGGAGGTGAATGGACAGCAAAGACTCGTTGTCACAAAGGTAATCGGCAATGATTACTATGTGGTTGAGGAGATCCGAGAGGGACGCAAGAAACTGGCGGTTACCAGTATGTGGAAGAGAAAGCTGGGAGACTCCTCAGTGCCTGCATCTCCTAATGAAGCCGCCGCTGAACGTCCGGAACGTCCTGAAGACATCTCCCATACAGAAAATATAGATGAAATTGGCGGGGAAAGCCAATCAGAATCCTCTATTGCTCCTCCTAAAGTCCATTACAAAACCAATGGTGAGGCTTATAGCTCAGAGAAAGGCGCAAGAGCAGCCATCAAACTGAGAAATGAGTTCAATCCTGAGATTCATGAGCCTGTTCACTCAGAAAAAGGCTGGGGCATCACCGATGGTAGAGCGCAAGAAGAGCATATCTCGACTATTACCCCAGATGGTATGGCAGCAATGCGCCGTCAGAATCGTGTAATGATCGAAAGTATGCGCAACAGTGACGTGCGTCAGCTGGCCTCAGACATGGGGTTCAAAGGAGGGAGTTCGAGCAGTATTCGCAAACAGGTGCTCTCACGCCTTGATGCAGATGCAGCCGATTACCTGAAGAACATAGAAGGTGCCGCACCATTAGAGAGTGAGATCAAAGACCCGCGCTGGGGAGAGGTGCGCGGTAACTTGGGCAAAATGACCAAGATGGAGAGGTTCCGCAACTTCATTCAGGACAAACACCACAGCTTGCACCGAGTCAGCGAACAGGCCAAGACAGACGGTGTTGAATTAACGGATGATAGCGATGTTGAAACCGCTCTGAGGCTCTATCCCGGAAAGGCTGAAGTGGCTACTTCTGATTTCAAAACACAGCACGTAGAGCCGCTTATCAACCGTATGGATGAGGCCAATATCTCTATTGAAGAGATGGACCAGTATCTTTATGCCCGTACAGCACCCGAGACCAATCGGGTACTACACCGCCGAAATAAAGAGGGCGGCTATTCTCAGTCGGGCATGAGTGATATGTCTGCTGATAAAGTCATGCTCAACTTTGAGAAATCAGGAAAGAGCAAAGATTTAGAGGCAATTGCCGTTCAGTATGACGCCATCAACAAACACAGACTGGATCGCCTGGAAGAGAGCGGATTGATTAACCCGGTTATGCGCAAGCAGTGGGAGACCTCAGCGCTAACAAAAATTGACCCACCTGTGCTCAAAATAATTGACCCACCCAGTGCGCAGTTTTTAAGGTTTATGCACTCGGACTTTTCATAATTCAAAGACAAAAAAAGGGTCTCCAGCAATCA
>Ga0209141_1001134_pt1 | contig 14765 bp, 7 predicted proteins | sample SaaInlLV_10m_DNA_2_FD_184676 | JGI IMG/M metagenome (GOLD analysis project Ga0209141, IMG submission 184676) | Marine microbial communities from expanding oxygen minimum zones in the Saanich Inlet - Saanich Inlet SI074_LV_150m_DNA (SPAdes) (version 2) | ecosystem: Environmental > Aquatic > Marine... | reverse complement strand
CTGAACAAATATTTTTTTGCGGAATTGTCCGACCATCTGAATCTGTTCATGTATCTGCCCAAGACGCCGTTTGTCTGGCATCTTTCCAGCGGCCCCGAACAGGGTTTTGACTGCTACATCATCATCTACAAGTGGAGCCGCGACAAGCTGATGCGCCTGCGCTCGGTCTACATCGAGCATCGGGAGCGCTCACTGGTCAACCGCCAGAGCGACCTTTCCGGTAACGAAAGCGCTGATGCCCAGAATGAAAAGGACCGCATCTTCAGACAGCTCAAAGAGATCGAAGCTTTCAAGGCCAAGATCGATGAGCTGCTGGCCGAAGGCTACAACCCGATCCTTGATGATGGTGTCGGCAAAAACATCGCCCCCCTGCAGAAAAAGGGATTGATCCCTTACGAGGTGCTCAATGCAGGACAACTCAAAAAGTACCTCAACGCGGACTGGTAGGGAGAGCGAATATGGCAACAGAACAAAAGGAATATGAAGTTTTTCGTTCAGGGGCAACGTGGCTCCGGGCTGATTTTCATCTCCATACCAAAGCGGACAAGGAGTTCCGCTACGATGGTGAAGAAAACAGCTTTGCAAATGATTATGTAGCGAGCCTGAAAGCGAAGGACATTCAAGTTGGTGTGATCACCAACCATAATAAATTCGATACCGCTGAATTTAAGGCTCTTCGGAAAAAGGCCAGAAAGGATGAGATCTTTTTGCTTCCCGGTGTTGAGCTATCCGTCAATGACGGAGCCAATGGCATTCATACATTGGTCATCTTCAATGATGAGTGGTTAGCGGATGGCCAGGACTACATAAACCAGTTTTTGAATGTAGCCTTTGAGGGAAAAACACCCAGCCAGTATGAGCAGGAAAACGGTCGAAGCTCCCTTGATCTGTTGACCACCTTGAAAAAGCTGGAGGGCTACCATAAGGACTTTATGGTTGTCTTTGCGCATGTAGAGCAAAACAGCGGCCTCTGGAATGAACTCGATGGCGGCAGGCTACAGGAAATCGGTCAAAACAAAATATTCAGAAGACGATGCTTGGGCTTCCAAAAAGTCAGAACCCGTGATGAGCGTGACAAAGTCAAAAGTTGGTTTTCTGACTGGTATCCGGCCGAAGTTGAAGGTTCTGATTGTAAAAACATCGATGGTATCGGCAATGGTGATCCGTGCTATCTCAAGCTGGGAGCCTTCTCCTTTGATGCCGTAAAATTTGCCCTTGTGGACAAGGACAGCCGTGTTGCAACCGATCCTGTTCAGCACGGCCACTCCCGTATCCAGAATATCCGTTTCACCGGTGGCACATTAGCAGAAAAGCAGATCCATTTTTCTCCCGAACTCAACACCATGATTGGAATTCGAGGGAGCGGGAAATCTTCAATTCTTGAAGTGATACGCTATGTATTGGAAATTCCATTCGGTGAAAAATCGGGTGATAAAAAGTACAAGGAAGATCTGGTCAAATACACCATGGGGAGTGGCGGCAAAGTTGAGATGGATGTCGTCGACCGACATGGCAAGGCTTACACGATTTCAAAAGTTTATGGCGAGGATACGAATGTTAAAGATGGCGGGCAGGATCTACAGGGAGTGGCAATAAGAGAGTCTATTCTCAGAAAGCCCATATATTTTGGTCAGAAAGATTTGTCCAGTACCGGTGAAGGATTCGAAAAGGACTTGGTGAACAAGTTGCTTGGCTCAAAACGGGATGAGGTCCTGCAAAAGATATCTGCTCAGAAAGTGAAGGTGATTGATGCGGTTCGAAATCTCACCAGCGGATTGGGACTGGATGAGCTGATCAAGGAACAGAACGACATCAAGAAGGATGCCGACCATCAACTGAAATTTTATGCCGATCATAAAGTTGAGGAGAAGCTCCAAAAGCGACTCGACTTCGATACGGATGTAAAACAGATCGATGAAACAATCGAGGCGATTGATCTCTTCTCTCAAGACGTCAGCAGCATATCTACAGACCATGAATTAGTTCTGTCCTCCAAGAAAGATTATGTATCCAAGCACAATGCTGAACTTTTTGAGAAACTGAAAACCATTCTGGAAACCAAATATCTGTCCGTAATTGCCCAGTTGAAAGTCTGGGAGCAGGACAACCCTGCTGTGCAGCAACAGCTTAAAGACCTTCAGACGGAGATGAAAGCAATCCGCAAAGGGATGGTTGATGAGTTTGCTGAAATCGAAAGAAAACTGAGTGAGGAGCTGAAAGAAACAGGAAACACCAATATCAGCTCTGAAGAATTTTTAGCACTGAAGACCAAGAGCTCAAAAGCGGTCACCAAAATCGGTGAGCTTCAAAAGCAGAAAGACGAGTTTGCCGGGCATCAGGAAACCTTGCTCAAAGAGGTCAAAACGCTAAATGATCTATGGCATGAAGAGTTTTTGCTGATCAAATCCGAATTGGAAAAGATCGAAAAAGAGGCCTCATCAATCACTATCGATTCCCATTATAAAGGCGATAAGTCGGACTTTATCGATACAATGAAGGAGTACTGTAAAGGCAGCGGTCTCAGAGATACGACTTTCCAAGGGATTGCCAGCCAGTATTCTGACTTCGCTTCAATATACAAAGATATGGATACTGCAAAGCAGCACTTTGGCAGCAACCCGCAACTTTTCACGGATCGCCTTTTAGCCAACCTTGAATCGGCTCTGACGTATCAGGTGCCAAACAAATTTATCATCAAATACCGTGGCAAAGAGCTGCAGCACCACTCTTTGGGGCAGCGAGCTTCTGCCCTGATTCTTTTCGTTCTCAGCCTTAAAGAAAACGATGTCATTATTATAGATCAGCCAGAGGACGATCTGGATAACCAAACGATATACGAAGACGTCATTAAACTGATCCGTGCTATGAAGCCCGAGGTTCAATTTATTTTCGCCACTCACAACCCCAATATCCCCGTTTTAGGGGATGCTGAATTGGTACATGCCTGTTCATTCATGGATGAAAAAGTGGCCGTGCAAAGCGGGAGTGTTGACGCCCAAGACACCCAGAAAACAATTGTAAACATAATGGAAGGCGGACAAGAGGCGTTCAACCGTCGTAAGGAGATTTACAAAATATGGAAACCGTAAACTCCGATAAGCCAAAGGGCATGCTTCCAGCAAAATATAAGGGGCTACATAAATGATTGATATATGGTTTAAAAATGACCTGCAGGACATTTATGCCAGCCATTCAGTGGCGGTATTTATCGATGAATCCGGCGATGCTGAGTTCTTACTGAAGACCCTTGGAGCTGAATATACTATCCAGCAGGCAAATACAGAGCTGGAGGAGCTGCATGTAAAGTATCTCGTTGAAAAAGCCCAGCCCAGCCACGAACGGTTCCTCATTTATACTCGTTCAAAAAAGGATGATCTCAAGTTTATCCGGGAATATTGTGAGACCTGCGGATGCCTGGAGATCCGTTACCTGCAGAATTATATCAAGGACAAGGTCCACCAGACCCTGAACCTGAACATCAACCTACCCAAAGAAGAGCTAATTGCGGCAGCTAAAGTCAGTGTCGGCAAAGACCGCACCTACTGGATGGATCTCAGTCACAAGGGGGCAACCGAGATTTTTGATCTGAATAAAGAGCTGCTGCCGTTTGTGCATGACCCCGAAACCTATTCGAAAGAGAAGTATGACGCACAGCTCAGGGAGACTTTTTACCGTAAGGTTAATGAACTGCTCGGGCAGGATTATCTGAACAAGCCTGCGTCTACGCTGGCCGGTGAAGTGGTGGAAACCATGCTCGATGGCTTGGCGAATGGCAGCGGCAATAAGATCCTTGAATCGGTCTATAAAGGCTGGCTCGACTCCGTCTCATATCGTGATTCATTCAACGGATACCTTGCCAGCTACACGCTTGGCTCTGATCTGGATATCTGGAATGTTAATATCCATCATCCCTTTCGGCAGGTGGATGAACGGTGGCTGGCCGAAATCGGTGCAACCATTTCCGATAAAGCATCAGTACCGCATAGGCTGGCCAAATTGCGGCAACGAAATCAAAGCAGACAGGCACAAGCCCTTGGTATTTGTTTTTGGTGCGATGTGATTACTCTGCTGGAATTCGATCCTAAAGACATCGCCTACCTGAGCTCTTTCAGTGAGTGTGTTGAGTTTTACAAAAAGCATTTCTGCAAACTCGATACAGCCATCCGCAACCTTTACGCCGAGTTCCTGAACAAGAAAGAGCTCTTGGAGCCATTTCAGGAGCTATACAAGGAGCACGTCTCTGTCTTCCTCGATAAATGGTTTAAACACTGGAGCGGCTACAAAGAAACTCAGACCGGGACCCTGCAGCGGATTATCGATGATGCTGGCGGTTTGAAGACAGCCGTTATTGTCGGAGATGGTGTGGCCTATGAAATAGCGGAACTGGTCGCTGCAAGGGTTAAAGGGACTGCCAACCTCAAGAAGGATTCAATCCTTGCGGATATCCCTTCGGAAACCGAAAACAACATGAGCCGCATCTATATGGCCAATGGAGTTACTGAAGCGGTCCAGAGTAACCGTGAGAAATATCTGACCGCACAGAACCCTGATGTCAGCATCGATTTTATTCGGTTGGATGAAGTTACCGAAGAGGCTCGACCCGGTCAGGTTTTGATTTGCACTTATAAAGATATCGATGACATGGGTGAGAAGCTTCAGCAAAAGGCGCTGAAGTACTTCCCGGAGACCATCGATTTCTTTGCTGAAAAGATCACACTTCTTCTGGCCAGTGGGTATGCCAAAGTCTATCTGATAACGGATCACGGTTTCGTACTGACCGGTTTACTGAGCGACGCGGACAAAATTTCTGTTTCACCGAAGGGTGATTTTGACAAAGCTGAACGCTATATCCGCACAGAAACAAAGCAGGCTGATCTGACGCCCGGGCTGATAGAAGCCGAAAAGAGCTACAAGCAATTCGACTACCTGTATTTTGCAAAAAATATCAACCCATTCAAGACTCCGGGATTGTACGGCTTTTCCCATGGAGGTGTATCCCCTCAAGAGCTGGTGACACCGTACTTCTGCTGGGAACGGTCCGGAGTCTCAGCGGCGTCGCTGTCTGTATCGATTGAAAACAAAGGGGACTTGAAAGATGTCACCGGCGAACTGTTCTCAATTAAGATTCAGGCCGACAAGGGTGCCGGAGACCTGTTCTCCATGGATCGGAAGGTTTATCTGGTCTTCTTTGCCAACAAGGCGCAGGTCAATAAAAGCGATGTGTTTACCATTCAACGGAATGAGCGGGTAACCAAGGAATATACGTTTGATGGCCATTCGGAACTCGAAGTCCACCTTCTGGATGCTGCCACCAAGCAGCAGCTCGACCGGGCCGTTGTGAAACAAAATAAAGACAGAGATTTAGGCGGGCTTCTCTAATGATAAGGAACTGATTATGGCAGTATTGAATGACTTAGACAAAAAACTTCTGGAGCATTTCCGAGGGTTCGTGGTCAAGAAAGATCTTGTCCTCTCCGTAAAGGTGGGGGCCAATGTACCGGTGTTTGTGCTCGAGTATCTGATAGCCAACTCCTGTTCCACCGATGACGATGAAAAAATCCGCACCGGAATGGAGAACGTTAAAAAGGTTCTCAGCGAGCACTATGTGAATCCGGAAGAGAGCTCTCTGATTCATTCAAAGATTCGTGAGAAGGGCCGCTACAAGATTATCGACAAGATTTCCGTCGAGTTGGACTCTAAGAAGGATATTTACTGGGCAAAGCTACAAAACAGTAACATCAAAAACGGCAACATCAGCGATGGATTGGTAAAGCAGCATGAAAAAATGCTTATGGGTGGCATCTGGGCAATTATTGATGTGGAATATGATCCCAACATAAAGATCGGCCAGAATATTTTCCCGTTTGTCATTACCGAGATTAAGCCGATCCAGCTATCCAGCTTTGATAACAGCAAGATCATAAATAAGCGCAAGGAATTCACCAAAAGCGAATGGCTCGACATCCTGTTAAGAAGCTGTGGCTATGAGCCAAGTGCAGAAGGTGTCACTGATCGTATCAAGATGCTTCTGCTTTCCCGACTGCTCCCAATGGTTGAGTCAAACTTCAATTTCATCGAACTCGGACCACGCTCAACAGGCAAATCCTTTGTATTTAAGGAGCTTACACCGTACGCCGTTTTGATCTCTGGTGGCCAAGCAACTGTTGCCAAACTTTTCGTCCATGGCTCAACCGGCAAAGTCGGTGCGGTTGGACAATGGGATGCAATCTGCTTTGATGAGGCCACCGACAAGATTTTCAAAGATAGAGATGCAGTTCCTCTCATGAAGGACTACATGGAATCGGGATCATTCTCCCGGGCCGGTACCGGTGGTGAGATTACGGGTGTCGCCTCCATCATCCTAAACGGGAATATCAATCAACCGGTTGAGACGGTCCTACAAACCTCGCATCTGTTCAGTCCGCTATCCGAGGAGGTTAACAGCGATACCGCCTTCCTTGACCGTATCCATTTTTATCTGCCCGGCTGGGAAATGATCAAGTTTTCACCCAAACACTTCACCTCCAGCTTTGGATTCAGCACGGACTACTTTTCAGAGGCTCTCAAGTCGTTGAGACGGGTCACCTATACAGATGCGATTGAAAAATATTACTCCCTTGGAGCTCATCTGAAACAGCGTGATACCAAGCCGGTCAAGAAGACGGTTTCCGGGCTGATCAAACTGATGCATCCAGATGGCGAATACACCAAAGAAGATGTCAAAGAGTATGTCGAGATCGCTCTGGAAATGCGTCGCCGTGTTAAAGAGCAGCTGAAGCGCATCGGTGGTATGGAATTCTGGGATACTAACTTTTCTTACATCGATAAGGAAACCCAGGAAGAGAGCTTTGTCGGCCTACCTGAAGAAAAAGGTTCACATCTTATAGAGAACACACCGTTGCCGCCTGGGATCTGTTACACCAGCACAAGTGACGGCGAAAACGTTGCTCTGGTAAGAATTGAAACTGTCGCTGTCGCCGGATCTGGAAAGTTAAATATAACTGGGGTCAATAACACGGCGGTGAAAGAAAATATCAAAAACACCTATCAGTACATCAAGGCTAACGAGAAAACGATCCTGAGCGATAAACACTCGCTGAAGAATTATGATATCACGATACAGGTTACCAATCTTCTGGGAGCTTCGATCTCATCGGGAATAGGTTCCGCCGTTTATATCGCCATCGTATCGGCACTCTATAAAAAGAACCTCAAGGCCGGTCTTGCTGTGCTCGGAAATATCTCAGTCGGTGGTGCCATCGAACGGGTGATTAACTTTGCGGACAAGGTCACCATGCTCTCCGAAAACGGAGCAAAGAGCGTCATTGTTCCGATGGATAATCTTACTGAGCTGTCAAACGTGCCGCCCACTGTTCTCGGGAATACAGATGTGCCGTTCTACCAGAACAACCAGATGCTGATGCAGAAAGCGATACTGTTGGATTAGCCTATGAAATTCCTCCACACATCAGACTGGCATTTAGGCCGCTCCCTATACGGTAGGAAGCGTTATGATGAGTTTTCATCGTTTCTGGATTGGCTGGCGCAGACCATTGAAGATAAAAAGGTTGATGCCCTGCTTGTTGCCGGTGATGTGTTCGATACCAGCACACCCAGCAACCGTGCGCAGGAACTCTACTATCGATTCCTTTGCCGCGTTGCTGCATCTTGCTGCCGTCATGTTGTGGTGATTGCCGGGAACCACGATTCGCCGTCATTTCTGAATGCACCCAAGGAACTGCTACGAGCGCTGAATGTGTATGTGGTCGGCTCGATGACCGAAGCCTTGGAGGATGAGGTATTTGTTCTTCACGCAGATGATAAGCCGGAGGCCATTGTCTGCGCCGTTCCTTATTTACGGGACAAGGATATCCGCACGGTCGAACCGGGAGAAACCATCGATGATAAAAACGCCAAGCTCGTTGAAGGACTGAAAAATCATTACGCGAATGTTTGCGGCATTGCCGAACAGAAACGAGCTGAATTCAAAGGTGCCGGGCATGATGGCATTCCCATCGTTGCCTTGGGTCACCTCTTCACAGCAGGCGGTAAGACGGTTGACGGTGATGGTGTTCGGGAACTTTATGTTGGATCGCTGGTGCATGTCGGTGAGGAAGTTTTTCCCTCGTCAATCGACTATGTCGCCCTTGGGCATCTGCACGTTCCTCAGGCAGTCGGCAGCGCGGAGCACATCCGCTACTGTGGTTCACCTATCCCGATGGGCTATGGAGAAGCGACTCAGGAAAAGAAGGTTGTGCTTGTTGAATTCAACAGCACCACGCCAAATATCCAGGAGCTCCCCGTGCCGTGCTTTCAGGAGCTGATTCGCATTGTCGGATCTCTGGATGATATCCATGCAAAGCTGGAGGAGCTGAAAACGGAAGAAAGCTCCGCATGGCTTGAAATTGAATACACCGGCAGCGATATCATCGGCAACCTGCGTGAGATGCTCGATGAGGCAATGGCCGACTCTGTCATGGAAATCCGACGGATAAGAAACCGGCGTGTCATGGATCGGGTAATCAATGCGATTAACGAAGATGAAACCCTCGATGATCTGGATGCAGGGGATGTTTTTACCCGCTGTCTGGATGCCTTTGAGGTACCGGATGAAGACCGGGAGGAAATGACGGTCTCTTATAACGAAATAATCAAGTCTCTCCATGAAGAAGACATCAACGCGGAATAGAGAGGCTGATTATGAAGATACTTGAACTCCGATTTAAAAACCTCAACTCCCTCTATGGAGAATGGGTCATAGACTTCACCGATCCCGAATATGTATCCAACGGGATTTTTGCTCTGACTGGTCCAACCGGTGCGGGCAAATCGACGATTCTTGATGCCATCTGTCTGGCTCTGTATGGAGCCACGCCACGCCTTGGAAAAATCACCAAGAGCGGGAATGAGATAATGTCCCGCCAGACCGGCGAATGCTATGCCGAGGTGTTGTTTGAATCACAGGCTGGCCGATTCCTGTGCCACTGGGAACAGCGGCGGGCACGGAAAAAGGCTGAAGGGAACCTGCAGGATCAGGAACACCAGATTGCGGATGCTGATACGGGCAAGCCCATCGAAACCAAGAAGAGTCTTGTCGGAGCGGTCATTGAAGAAAAAACCGGAATGGACTTTGACCGTTTTACTCGCTCCATTCTGCTGGCACAAGGCGGGTTTGATACCTTCCTGAAAGCTGATGCCGAACAGAAATCCAGGATACTCGAGCAGATCACCGGCACCGAAATCTATTCAGAAATTTCACGCCGGGTTCATGAGCGCCAGCGTGATGAAAGGGAAAAACTGAACATCCTGAACGCCGAAACATCCGGCATTGTGATTCTGGAGCCGGAACAGGAAAAAGAGATTCAAGAGGACCTTGCGGCCAAGCAGAAACAGGAGGCTGAGTTTGCCGGTAAATCAACCGAAACCGGGAAAGCCATCACATGGCTGACCACCATAGAAGATCTGAAAAAGGAGATCCTCAGCCTTACGGATGAAGCCGCCAAGCTGAAGACCGATACTGAGGCGTTCAAACCGGAACGATTCAAACTTGAACAGGCCACCAAGGCCGCGTCACTGGACGGAACCTACGCAACGCTCACATCCCTACGCAAGCAGCAGGCTGACGATCAGACGTCCTTGAAAACGGATGAAGCAGCACTTCCTGAAATTGAAACATCTGCAAACACACAAGCTGAGAATCTCAAAGCTTCCGAGCAGTTCACCCTCAAAGCCAAAGAGGAGCTGAAAACGGTAGCCCCGTTGATCCAGAAAATCCGGTCGCTTGATCAAAAGATTGCGGAACAGACAAAGGCTGTATCAGAAGGCGCTGATGCCTGTACCAAGGAAGCCGCAAAGGTTGAGACTGACAAGCAAACTCGGGTGAAGGAGCTGGAAAAACGGACCGCCGCAGAGAAAACACTGGAGGCCGCAGAGCTGTACCTCAAAGAAAATGCGCGGGATGAATGGTTGATCAGTGGGCTGGCCGGTGTTGAAGAACAATTCGGCAACCTGCTCGCCAAACAACAGGAGACTACGCAGAAAGAAGCCGATCTCAAAAAAGCCGATACGGCCGTAGCAGATGCTGCAAAGAAATTGGAGGAAGCTTCCAAGCAATGTGGGCTCAAAAAACAGGAACTGGACACCGCCGGTAAAAATCTGCAGCAAGGCAAGGATGCTCTGAACCAATTGCTGGGTGACAAACTACTCCGGGAGTATCGTACCGAGAAGGAAACCCTGCTTCGTGAGATGGCCTTTATCAAGAAAATCGAGGAGCTTGAAGATCACCGGGCCAAGTTGGAAGATGGTAAACCCTGTCCACTCTGTGGCTCGACCGAGCATCCCTTTGCCGAGGGCAATGTTCCGGTTCCCGATGAAATCGAGCAAAAGATAGAATCACTGACCAAGCTGATCGACAAGGCAGACGAACAGGAAGCCACCATCAAAAAACTGGAACAGGCGGAAACATCTGCCCGTAAAAAACTGAATGACAGCGAGAAACTGGAAACCGATGCCGCCAATGACAAGAAGGTCGCAGAAAAAACGCTCACAGAATTGAAAGATGTCCTCACGAAGCTTCGGACTGGCTTTGAGGAAATCAAGCTGGCGGTTTCCGGGAAACTCCAGCCACTTGGCATTACTGAAATACCGGAGGTAGAGGTTGAGTCACTGCTCGAATCCCTCAAAACAAGGCTGAAGGCATGGCAGGAACAGGTAAAACAAAAAGCCGCCATCGAAAAACAGATTGCTGACATCGACAGCGAAGTGAAGCGCCTGGATGCCGTGATTGATACGCAGAGCAAGGCTCTGACTGAAAAACAGGAAACTCTGGAACGACTCAAAAAGGAACTGGCCGACGGAACGGAAGAGCGGAAGCAATTGTATGGCGACAAAAAGCCTCATGATGAAGAAGGCAGACTGAACAAAACCATTGCCGATGCCGAAAAGGCCGAGAAGAAAGCCAGAGACCTGAACACCGAGCTGCAGCAGAAGCTGACAAAGGCGAAGACCCATATTGACTCCCTGAAGAAGCGTATTGAGCAAAGAACGCCTGAATTGAAAAAAGCGGAAACCGACTTTTCAGCCGCTCTGATTCCGGCAGGCTTTGCAGAAGAGAAAGCCTTCCTCGAAGCCAGACTGTCACAGGAAGATCGGGAATCTTTATCCTCCCGGGCCAAGGAGCTCGATGATGCGGGAACAGAGCTCAAAGCCAAACAGAAAGACCGGGAGACACGTTTGGCCACGGAGACCGCCAAAAAGCTCACGGACAAGACGCTTGACGAACTGGAGCCGCAGTTCAAAGAATTTGAAGAATCGCTGAAAGAATTGCGCGATGCCGTTGCCGGTCTCAAACACAAGCTGAGTGAAAATGCGGCTGCCAAAGAACGGATAAAGGAAAAGCAGACCGCCATCGAGGCCCAGAAAAAAGAGTGTCATCGCTGGGAGAAGCTACATGGTCTTATCGGTTCAGCTGACGGGAAAAAGTACCGTAACTTTGCACAGGGCCTGACCTTTGAATTGATGGTTTCCCATGCCAACCGGCAGCTGGGAAAAATGACCGACCGCTACTTGCTTATCCGCGATGAACATCAGCCTTTGGAGCTGAATGTCGTGGATAATTATCAGGCCGGTGAAATCCGGTCGACCAAGAACCTGTCCGGAGGTGAAAGCTTTATCGTCAGCCTGACGCTGGCGCTGGGCCTTTCAAAAATGGCCAGCCGGAAAGTACGGGTGGATTCCCTCTTTCTTGATGAAGGATTTGGCACTCTGGATGAAGATGCACTGGAGACCTCTCTGGATACATTGTCTGGGCTTCAGCAGGACGGCAAGCTGATCGGAATCATCTCCCATGTATCTGCACTAAAAGAACGAATCAGCACCCAGATAAACATCATACCTGTATCCGGGGGCCGCAGTTCACTGTCCGGCCCGGGCTGTACAAAGGTGGTTAAAAGTGAATAGCAGGGAGAGATACTGATGGCAAAAAGGAGATACCTGACAAAATCCAGATTCAAGCTGGCAACCGAATGCCCGACCAAGCTCTTCTATACAGGGAAAAGCGAATACGCCAACCAGAACCTCGATGACAGCTTCCTTCTTGCGCTGGCCGATGGCGGCTTTCAGGTGGGCGACCTGGCTAAATGTTACTTCCCCGGTGGTCACGATATCAAAACACTGGATTACGACGAGGCTCTCGCTGAAACCAACAGACTCCTGCAACTGGATCAGGTAACCATTTACGAAGCGGCAATAGCGACCGACAAACTATTCATCCGTGCGGATATTCTGGTTAAAAACGGTAATCGCCTCAACCTCTATGAGGTGAAAGCCAAATCCTTTGATCCCGAAGCGGAAGATCCGTTTGCCAATAAAAACGGGACAATCAAATCAGGCTGGAAGTCTTACCTCTACGATGTGGCCTTTCAGAAATATGTGATCAATCAGGCGCTGCCACAATATACCGTCTCCGCCCATCTCATGATGGCCGATAAATCTGCGACCTGTCCGACCGATGGGCTCAACCAGAAGTTTCGGTTGGTGAAGGATGCCAATGGGCGTAAGTCGGTATCAGTATCGGAAACCCTGACCGACGCGGATCTGACACCACCGATTCTCTGCAAGGTGAATGTTGATACTGAATGCGAGCAGATCTATGCCGGTACAGATGGAGGCTGTGATCAGTCCCTGAGCTTTACACAGAGGGTTGATCTGTTTGCAGAACACTATGCCTCGGATATCAAAATACCGTCACCTGTTTCAACCAACTGCTCCGGCTGCGAGTTCTATACAAAGGATGGCGAGGAGCAGTCCGGCTTGCTGAGCGGAAAGAAAGAATGCTGGAAAGCGAATCTGGGCTGGAAGGACGAAGATTTCAAGAGCCCAACCGTACTCGATGTCTGGAACTTCAGGAAAAAAGGCAAATTGATTGAAGCGGGCTGCATCAAAATGTTCGATCTTACCGAGGAGGATGTGGTTCCTAAACCGGACAAAAAGCCGGGTATCTCTGCCAGCGAACGCCAGTGGCTTCAGATTGAAAAATTCCAGAACGGTGACACTTCGATCTGGCTGGATCAGGAAACCCTGCAGAGCGAGATGAGCAGCTGGGTGTTTCCGCTCCATTTCATCGACTTTGAAACCACCATGGTGGCCATACCGTTTAATGCAGGTCGCAGACCTTACGAGGGGATCGCGTTTCAGTTTTCCCATCATATTGTTCACGAAGATGGCACAGTCGAGCACGCCGGTGAATATCTGAATACGGAACAGGGAGCATTTCCCAACTACGACTTCGTGCGAGCCCTCAAGGCTCAGCTTGAAAATGACAACGGCAGCATCTTCCGATACTCCAACCACGAAAACACATTTCTCAACATGATTTACCGCCAGCTTCAGGCTGATCAGCGGGAAATTACAGACCGGGAGGAATTGTGTGCGTTCATCAAGTCTATCACCCAAGCCATTAAGGATTCTGTTGAGCAGTGGACCGGCGAGCGCAACATGGTGGACATGTGGGAGATTGTTAAGCGCTACTATTACGACCCGGCCACCAATGGCTCCAACTCGATCAAGCAGGTGCTACCGGCAATCCTGAACAGCTCAACCTTTCTGCAGGATAAATATTCAAATCCAATTTACGGCGCAACTGATGGAATCCCGAGTCTCAATTTCAAAGACTGGCAGTGGATCAAATTCAAGGACGGGAAAGTTGCCGACCCATACAAAATGCTGCCGAAGATGTTTCAGGATATTTCAGACAAGGACATGCAGATCTTGAGCGATGATGATGAACTGCGAGACGGTGGTGCAGCCCTGACCGCTTATGCCCGGATGCAGTTTGAGGAAATGTCGGAATATGAGCGTGAGGAGATCCGGAAGGCTCTGCTCAAATATTGCGAATTGGATACCATGGCAATGGTCATGATTTATGAAGGTTGGAAGGACCTTCTGCAACAGGAACAACAAAACTGAAGGTACAAAAAATGTCAGCCAACCTGATCGAAACAACAGTCAACATCTCAAGCACTGACTTGGCTTACATACTTGAATTCGCTGAAACTGCAGCAAAGAACTTAAGGGATGATCTCCGCAACGAGCTTGTGGATCTTGATTTGGATGACGAGGCGCTTGACGGAATTGCAGAAATAGCACGAGAGGAAAGACGTAAACTTGGAAACTAAACGATCCAGTGCCCAAGGATGCCTGCTTGGCCAGCTTGCCGGTGATGCGCTGGGAAGTCTGGTCGAGTTTCAGGCCCCGGATGAGATCCGACGGAGCTATCCTGATGGAGTTCGAGAGCTGGCGGATGGTGGTACATGGAATACCATTGCCGGTCAGCCGACGGATGATTCCGAGATGGCTCTGCTCCTTGCACGGCTACTGGTGAAAACCCGTTCGTATGATCCAGAGGCGGCACTGAAGGAATATCAATACTGGCTGAGTTCCGATCCGTTTGATTGCGGCATGACTATTTCCTCCGGGCTGCGTGGGAACCCCAACCCGGACAGTCAGGCCAATGGAGCGATGATGCGTGTCAGTCCGCTTGGAATCTTCGGAGCCGGATTTGAACTGAATCAGGTGGCAGAATGGGCCATGCAGGATGCGGCGCTTACACATCCTAACTTGATTTGCCAGCAGGCCAACTCGCTGTTTGCCATGGGCATTGCCCACGCCATTCAATCCGGCTGTGACCGCAAAGAGCTTTATCAGCACATCCGGCAGTGGGCGGTCGACATGCCTGTTGAACCCGCTTTGCTGGAGACCATCGACAA
>Ga0209141_1001050_pt1 | contig 15483 bp, 9 predicted proteins | sample SaaInlLV_10m_DNA_2_FD_184676 | JGI IMG/M metagenome (GOLD analysis project Ga0209141, IMG submission 184676) | Marine microbial communities from expanding oxygen minimum zones in the Saanich Inlet - Saanich Inlet SI074_LV_150m_DNA (SPAdes) (version 2) | ecosystem: Environmental > Aquatic > Marine... | reverse complement strand
TTTAAAGAAAATGGATCCAACGCTTGTTATTCTTGACAAGATCAACATCACAGAAAAATTGATGGACGAGATTAATGTAAAGATCGGATAGAGCGGCCTCAACATTCCTATTCTAAAGTAAAAATTATTGCTTATTCTATTTGATTTAATACGCCATTTATAATACCTTGTGCATTTACACCGAGAGCACTGAACGATTTTAGTTTATCAAAAGCCCCAATAAACTAATATGTCATCATCGATTTCCAACTATAACGTAAGCGATAAGATAAATGAAAGTTCCAGATCTGTAGTCTACAGGGTAATCAGGGAGAGTGACAAACAACCGGTAATTATCAAAGCCCTGAATACTGCATATCCCACTCACAAGGATATAGCCAGGATTACACATGAATACGAAATACTCAAGGCACTGAACATCGCCGGTGTACCAAAGGTAATTGCACTGGAGAAATATAATAACAACCCCGCTATTATATTAGAACATTTTGAGGGAATATCCTTAAAAGAGCTTATCAGATCTAACACCACCGAGCTGAGCCACTTCCTTCAGATAGCAGTTCAGATCACTGAAACCCTTGGAAATATTCACAAAGAAAATATTATCCACAAGGACATAAACCCCAGGAACATTATCATCAACCCAGACTCTTTCGAAACAAGAATAATAGATTTTGGTCTCTCAACACTACTTCAGCGTGAGGAGCAGAAGAGTGTCAGCGCTACCTCACTCGAAGGAACACTCTCCTATATATCGCCTGAGCAGACAGGCAGGATGAACAGAGTCATAGACTATCGTTCAGACTTCTACTCACTTGGCGTAATATTCTATGAGATGTTGACAGGCAGTCAACTGTTTCAATCAACTGATCCCATGGAACTCTTGCACTGCCATATCGCCAGAACTCCAGAACCCCCTGATGTAATGAATAAGAATATACCTCCAACCGTGTCTGAGATTGTGATGAGACTTCTCTCTAAAAATGCAGAGGAGAGGTATCAGAGTTCACAAGGAATCAGAAGAGACCTTGAAGAATGTAAGAAGCAGTTAGAAGAGAACGGTAATATAGATCTCTTTGAGACAGGCAGTTATGATGTCAGTGACAAATTTAATATATCACAGAAACTCTACGGCCGGGAGCCGGAGATTGATATCCTTATGCGAGGTTTTGACAAAGCATGCAGTGGTAAGTCGTCTATGATGATGGTCACAGGGTATTCCGGTGTAGGCAAGTCTTCTCTTGTCAATGAAGTACATAAGCCAATTGTAAGTAGAAACGGTTATTATATCTCAGGAAAGTTTGATCAGTATAAGAGGAATATCCCCTACAGTGCATTTAGCCTGGCATTTCAGGAACTGATGCACCAACTATTGACTGAGAGCAAGGAGAATCTCAATGAGTGGAAGGACAAGCTATTAAAAACCCTTGCCCCGAATGTTCAGGTTATCATAGACGTTATACCAGTGCTGGAGCATATTACCGGTAAACAGCCTTCTATCCCGAGATTGGGACCTCAAGAGACACAGAACAGGTTTAATCTCTTTTTCCAGAGATTTATGAGTATCTTTACCAAGGAAGAACATCCGCTAGTGATCTTCCTTGATGACCTGCAATGGGTTGATCTTGCGTCACTCAACCTGATAAAGATCTTAATGACATCACCAGATGTGAATCACTTCTTCTTGATAGGCGCTTACAGGGATAACGAGGTGGAAGAGCATCACCCCCTTATGACGGTACTGGATGATATGGAAAAGTCCGGGGTTGGTGTGGAGAATATAACACTATCCTCACTGAAGATTAGCCATATTAATGAACTGATCTCAGATACACTATACTGTGACAATGAAGAGACCAGCTCACTATCAGAGTTGATTACTGAAAAAACAGACGGCAATCCATTTTTTGTAAATCAATTCATAAAATCACTTTATGAGGAAAAATTGATAGTGCATGATCACTCCGTAGGGAATTGGCAATGGGACATGGGTAGAATAGAGGAGAAAGATATCACTGATAATCTGATTGATCTAATGATTGGCAAGATCATGAAGTATTCAAAGGATACCAGAAATGTATTGCAAATAGCGGCATGTATTGGAAGCAGATTTGATCTAAAGATACTTTCCACAGTGAATAAAGCATCTCAAAAAGAGACGTCATTACATCTCTGGGAAGCCGTTAAAGAAGGCCTGATCATTCCAATGTCAGAACCAAAAAACCGGATTCTTGATCATAACACGAAACCAGAATCTGGTATTAATGGAAAAGACCTTCAGATATACAGATTTCTTCATGACCGTGTGCAACAGGCTGCCTATTCCATGATATTGAAAGTTCAGAGAAAACCTTTCCACCTTAATATAGGCAGGCTTATTTTAAAGAGCAGTTCGCATGAAGAGATAGATGAGAAGATTTTCGACATAGTGAATCATCTAAATGCCGGAGCAGAGTTAATAACCGATCAGGATGAGAGATATGAATTGTCCAGGTCAAACCTGAAAGCCGGTATCAAGGCAAAGGCATCAACTGCATATAATGATTCATTGAAATATTTCTTAACCGGAATGAAACTGTCAGGAGATGATAATTGGAAGTATCAGTATGAATTAACACTCTCTCTGCATGAAGAAGGAGCAGAGGCAGCATACATGAGTGGTAATTTCTCACTTGCAAATGAGCTTCTGGAAATTGTACTGAAAGATGCCAGGACTCTCTTTGACAAAGTAAAAGCATATGAAATAAGAATACATTCATATATTGCACAAAATATGCTTGTTGAGGCAGTGGATACAACTTTAGAAATAATTGGACCTTTAGGTTTTTCCGTTCCCAGGAATCCTGGTGAGACGCTTGTCCGGCAGAATCTGGATATCACCCGGAAAGCTCTGCAAGGGATTGCCATAGAGGATCTTAAATATCTACCACAAATGACAGACGTTCGGAAAATTGCTGTCGCACGTATATTAACTAATTCTTTATCTGCTATATATCATACATCTCCTACATTGGTTCCTATTTTAATGTGTAAGCTGGTGACTATGTCTCTCAAGCATGGCAGTTCTAAATTCTCTGCCTTTGCATACGTTCTTTACGGCGCTTTTTTATGCAGCTCAACAGATGAGATAGAATCAGGATACAGATTCGGTAAGTTGGCTCTATTCCTGGCAAACAAATATGATGCGAAGGGACTCACTACCAAGGTGTACTTGCTGTTTCATCTCTGCATAAATCACTGGAAGGACTACACAAGGAAGTCATTGAATCCGCTACTTGAAGGATATCAAATAGGACTGGAGGCCGGAGAGCTGGAGTATGGCATCGGCTGTACCAACATATATTGTCATAACCTGGTTTGCGGGAACATGGTACTTGCATCTGCAGACAAAGAGATGGCAAAATATCATAAAGTTGCCAAAAAGTTTAAACATGAGAGATCTCAGTATGCTATTGAACAACACTGGCAGTTCGCCTTAAATCTTTTGGGACGCAGCCAGGACAAATACAATTTAAGAGGTGAAGTCTTTGACGAAAGGAAAATGGTACCAATCCTTCTCAAGGCACAAGATAATACGGCACTGCATGCCTTGTACATCTACAAATCCATACTATGCTATCTGTTTAATGATTGTGCCAAATCTGTAGACAATGCCAAAGTAGCAGAGGGATACTCAAAAGGTGTAATGGGAGAGCTTTCAGTTCCCTTTCGCATATTTTACTACTCCCTTGCCCTCCTTGCTTTGTATCCTGACGCACAAAGCAAGGAGCAGGAACAATACATGGAAAAAGTAAGCTCTAATCAGGAGCGTATGAAAAAGTGGTCGGATCACGCCCCGATGAACTACCTGCACAAGTACTACCTGGTTGAGGCGGAGCTGGCAAGAGTTAAAGGAGAAGACGCGCAGGCAATGGACCTTTATGACAAAGCAATAGAACTTGCAAAAGAAAACGAATATGTAAACGAAGAGGCTCTTGCCAATGAAGTTGCAGCAAGATACTATCTCTCAAAAGGAAGAGACAAAATAGCCGGGGTATACATGAAAGATGCCAGGTACTGTTATTATCGCTGGGGAGCACAGGCAAAGGTAGATGATCTAATGAACCGGTACCCGCAGCTACTTACAGATGATTCTCCAGAAGGACTGGCACAACACTCCTCGCCACACACATCCACAACCTCTGCCGAATCAACATCGAGGTTTCTTGCTCTTAATACTGTGTTGAAGGCATCTCAGGTTATCACCGGTGAAATCATGCTGCACAGGCTGCTGGAAAAATTGATGAAGATATTAATAGAAAATACAGGTTCTCAGAAAGGGCTTCTTATAACAGAAAAGGAAAGAAGGCTTGTTATAGAAGCGGAGAGAGATATTGAAACAGATAATATTACCATGTTACAATCCGTACCTATTGAAGCTACCAATAAATTATCTATACCAATTATCAACTATGTATGGAGGACAAGGGAAACCGTTGTCTTAAACGATGCGGCACACGAGGGTATGTTTATGGATGATGAGTATGTAAAGAGAACAAAGCAGAAGTCCGTACTCTGTATGCCAATAATCAATCAGGGAAGGCTGATCGGGATACTTTATATTGAGAACAGACTGACCAGGAGTGTGTTTGCGTCAGAGAGACTGGAACTCTTGAAAATATTGTCAGCACAGATAGCAGCCTCCATTGAAAATGCCTTTCTCTACAATACACTGGAACATAAAGTGGAAGAGAGAACCTTGGAATTAAAAGAAGCAAATAAAAGGCTTAATGAACTCGATAAGACGAAGACGGATTTTATGTCTACAGTATCACATGAACTGAGAACACCACTTACGTTGATACTAGGATTTGCACAGATAATAGGTAAAAAGTTTGAGAATGTTATATTACCTAATATCAAAACTGATAGTGACAAAGTGAATAGAACCTTACCACAGATAAAAGAGAACTTTAACATGATTAAACAGGAAGGCAAGAGGCTATCGACCCTTATAGATGACTTTCTTGACATATCAAAAATTGAGGCAGGCGCGGTTGAGTGGGACATGGAAACTCTTTCAATGAGAGAGATCGTTGAACGGGCGCTGTCTATAACCACTTACCTCTTTGAACATAATGAACTTGAGCAGACAAGTGATATTGAGGATGGGCTGCCTGATGTTATTGGTGACAATGACAGGCTGGTGCAGGTTGTGATTAATCTTATTTCCAATGCAGTGAAGTTTACGAAAAATGGTTCTGTGACTTGCAGGGTAAGGAGACGTGAACATGAGGTAGTTACGAGTATAGAAGATACAGGTATTGGAATATCAGATGATAACAAGAAGTCGGTCTTTGAAATGTTCCGCCAGGTACACAGTACACTTACAGATAAGCCGAAAGGGACAGGGCTGGGTCTTTCTATCTGTAAACATATTGTAGAGAAACATGGCGGCAGGATATGGGTGGAGAGTGAGAATGGGAAGGGAAGCACCTTCTCTTTCACCATACCAACAGCATGAAGTACCAAGAAATAGAAACCGGAACAGAAATTAAGTTCAACAAGCAAGTATAATATTAGGAGAAAAAAATGACTAAGATATTGATGGCGGACGATGAACCTGGAATGAGAATGTTAATTGAACAGACTCTTGAGCCGCTTGAAGATAAAGGAGTAGTTCTACTGAATGCAAGCAATGGCAAGCAAGCTCTTGAGATTATTAAAGCCCAAAAGCCTGACTTTGTACTCCTTGATGTCATGATGCCGGAAATGGATGGATTTGATGTATGTAATACGGTAAAGAATATACTTAAAATAGAGGATATTTACATCTTAATGCTTACTGCAAAAGGGCAGGAATTTGACAAAAATCGAGGTAAAGATGTTGGCGTTGATTGTTATATAACAAAGCCTTTTGACCTTGATGATATTTTTGAAAAAGTGGTTAATATTCTTGGAATAGAAATATAAACAGTAGGTTATAGAGAAAATTCTCTTCTCAAATATTTTACTATTAGTTCTTCTCAGACATGCCGGGAAATTGCTCCATAAGTGGGTTGTTATCCAGATTGATGTGTGTCTGTTCTGCCAGGGCTCTCCTTACATATTTCGGAACATTAAAGAGTGCCTGGTGGGTAATGCCGTCATAAAATCTCAATTCTCTCGTAACCCTCTTAGAAATCCTACTGTCTATCTCTTCCCTACTTATCTGAGCAGGATCAACATCATTTGTTGCCAGACAGAATCCCCAGAGCATCGCAAAAAAAGGAATATGTGCAACAGAAGGAAATACATTTGGAAATACCTCATTGAGCGTTTTGCTAATGACGGAATATGTGTTAAGAGCTGTATGGGAAACAGTGCTTGCCTGAACAGATAGTAATCCATGTGGTGAAAGTTTCTGTTTTACGATACCATAGAACTCTTTGGTAAACAGCTTGTAAGCAGGACCTGCTTCCAAAGGGCATGTAATGTCAATAATTATTACATCAAAGGTAACATCAGTCTCCTCCATAAACTTCCGGCCATCTTCAAACAAGATTGTGGCTCTTTCATCAGAAAAGCTACCATCATGGAAACTTGGCAGGTATTCTTTCGCACATTCCACCACCTTTTCATCTAAATCCACCATCACTGCCTTTTCAACTGTCTTGTGGCTGAGGACCTCTCTTATTGCAGCGCCCTCACCACCACCAATGATGGCTACTTTTTTTGGATCAGGATGTAAGACCATGGCCGGCTGTACCATGGCTTCGTGATAGATAAACTCATCCAGCTCAGCTGATTGAAATTCATTGTCTAATATCAAACACCTACCAAAACATTCAGTTTCTGCAATTACAATTTCTTGATATTCTGAATGCCCATGATATAGCGTCTGCTTTAGAGCGTGTTTGTGGACTTCATACGGACTGAAGTAATCGTAAATCCAACGTGAAGGAATGTCTTTTTTCAGTTTATTTTCCCTGAGTTACAGAAGAGACTTTAGACAGCATTGTCTCCTTAATATATGGAGAACCCCTCTTGATCTCCACGGAAGTGTGTTCTTTCGGTCCAAAACCATCCAGCAGCCCATTTACGGCCAATTGAGGATCGGCTACTGTCCCACAAGTAAATATGTCAACGGCCACATAGCCTTCAATAGGCCATGTATGCACTGAAATATGTGACTCTGACAAAATAGCTACAGCGGTTATTCCCGGGGGATCAAATTCGTGGCAAATTGATTTGACTACGGTTGCGCCGGCATCATTCGCGGCATCGCACATAATTTGTGTTATCTTCTCAGGATCATCAAGGATTTCTCTTTTACAATCCCACATTTCAAGTAATAGATGTCTTCCGAATGCTTCCATTCTCTACCCCCCCTATTTCTTAAGTAGAAAGATAAAGAATAATTTGTAGCGATTGTTGACTGCCAGCCTTAATTAAAAGTACAGCAATCAGGTACCATGACCTTGACATTGCCTTAAATTACTCTTACAACTCTTTAACTCATACGGCTATCTACAGGCGAAAAAACTAAAGATTCATTTATATATATATACATTAATTTGTCAAGAATGATTTTTAAAATCTGTTCAATAAAGGCCTGAGAAACCTACCTTTCGGCAGCACTTCAACAATACCGATGGTGGTTCTTATAATATTTGTCAGCTTGCGGGAAAGTTTTAGTGTTATCAGGCCTTTTTCAAACGAAAGGTTATCCATTGAAATCATGTCCCAGTATCTGATATTCACTACATTCTTTTTAAACAATTCTCCTAACTCCGGAATTTTGTAAAGGTCTATAGTGTAGGTACCATCAGGATTAACCGTGAGTGAATCCTGGCTGAGGATACTATTTTTTATTCCATCTCCCTTATTATAAAATATGCTTATTACTGATAAACTAAACCAGAATAAAATCTTTGAATAGTAATTATTTACTTTGTCTATTTTTTTTTCACCAAATTTGAAGGTGGCGGCTCTTTTGTCCTTATTGAAAATAAAGTTCTCAACCGTAAACGGCACCTTTATTACACCATCAAAAAGGAATTTTTTTAATTCTATTGAAAAAGAGGCTTTTCCGTCTTCACAGGAAATTTTGATCGACCGTAAACCCTTGTCTTCAACGGACACTTCACTCAGATAATCGTTGACAAAACCTTCCCTGATCTTCAGTGTTCCATTGTCGGTATCAAGTGATATGTTTTTGCCAAGCCGTGCAACGGTTTTCAAAAGTTCTATATAAGCAGGTAATTTTTCTCTGACATCTTCGGAAACGCCCTTTGCCCCCCTGCCCAATTTCCCTGCTATATCCTTAATAGACAACCTGCTATCCCTCATTTTTGTTTTGTGCGAACGAAAGCAAGGATTCCCTTTGGGTTCCCATTTTACGTGGCAGACATAGGTGGGTTGGTTATAGCCTTACTTGCAATGTCTCTGCGATAATGCGCACCGTCAAATGATACTTTACTCACAGCTTCATATACATTTTTCTGTGCTTCCTCTATATCTCCACCACTAGCGACAACGCCTAATACACGACCCCCATTTGTTACTACCTTCCCATCTGCTGATTTCGTACCGGCATGAAAGACAGATATACCATCTTGATTCTTTAATAAATGCAGTCCGGAAATTTCCTTTCCATTGTCGTAACTCCCGGGATATCCACCTGAAGCCATTACAACACAAACAGATGCCTGTGGATACCATTCCAAATCTACCTTGTCTAACTCTCCTGAAATTGTAGCCAGCATTATTGGAACAATATCACTTTTCATTCGAGAAAGTATTACCTGAGCCTCCGGATCTCCTAAACGAACATTAAATTCTAATACCATCGGTCCGGAAGACGTTATCATCAGCCCAATGTAGATAACACCTTTATAAGGCCTCTCTTCTCTATTCATAGCATGGACCGTCGGTACAAGTATCTCTTTCTCTACCTGGAGGTACAATTCACTTGTCATAATTGGAACAGGCGAGTACGCACCCATACCTCCTGTATTTGGCCCTTCATCACCGTCAAAAACAGTCTTATGATCCTGAGAGCTCTCCATGGCAACAATATTTCTCCCATCAGTAAATGCCAACAGAGAGATCTCTTCGCCTATCAGACACTCTTCTATCACTACCTGATTCCCCGCATTACCAAACACTTTATCCTTCATTATAGAGTCTAATGCATGAAGTGCCTCATCATTAGTTTTACAGACAAACACTCCCTTGCCCTTACTCAGCCCATCCGCCTTTACTACTATTGGGGCCTCTTTAGACAGAATATAACGCCTGGCCTGTTGGTAATCATCGAAACACTTAAAATCCGCAGTTGGTATGCCGTGTTTCTTTAAAAGACACTTTGAAAACACCTTACTATCTTCTAAAATTGCTGCTTTCTTGTCAGGCCCAAAAACCTTCAATTCGTGTTTATTGAACATATCCACAATCCCATCTACTAAAGGTGCTTCAGGCCCCACAACCGTAAGATCTATATTCTCTTTAACAGCAAATTTACAGAGCTGATCGGTTTGGTCTGCAGCTATATTAATACATTCGGCAAGTTCTGAAATACCCGGATTTCCGGGCGCACAAAATATCTTACTAACCAACGGAGACTGTGCTATCTTCCAGACAAGGCTATGCTCCCTTCCACCACTTCCAATCACCAAAACCTTCATCGTAAATTAGCTCCTAATAGCCCGTCAGGGCAGGTTGTAAAATTTATCTCATACCTCAATTAAGAGATTTCATATTTTTCATCATATTATCTCCTGATCATTCAGGAAAGCTTACGTACCGACCATTCTATTAATGTTAAATAATTTGAGCAAGCAAATTGTTAAAAGTATTAAATATCAGTAATAATTCTATTGGCCTATACCATTTCACCCCGTAATACACGTTTTCCCAGAAAAAATTGTTAAAGGGTTAAGGGCTATCCAATTTTAATTTTTTATTGGAGAAATCCCATTCTCAATGTTATATTCGTTGGTGTTTTATTTATGTTTTGGCACAAGGCCAATCTTACTATTTTACGATCTGAATGATATTTAATGAGTACTAAAAAGATTTTACTTACAATTGGAGTTGCTTTTTCTATATTCCTAATCACCCTCCCACTAGTAAGTTACAAATTTCTCAAAACTGCAGTTAAATCTGCCGCTTTTAATCACTTAGTCACTGTCAGAGGGTTGTTAAAACATCAGATAGAGAACTATTTCCAGGAGAGATTTGGAGATATAAATGTCCTCTCCAGGAATCCCGTAATCGGACAGGCATTTTCCAGGCTATCAAAAGCGTTTCACTCTTCAGGACTGCAAGGTGATCAATATATTAAAATATCTGAGCTTTATCAACCTTTGATGGAATATTATTTAACTGACTATGGTTACGTAAACTTGTATTTTATCGATAGTGATGGAGATGTAATGTATTCCGCGATTAGAGAAGAGTTTACAGGAACTAATCTACTGACAGGCACATATAAACAATTCAGTATCGGTCAGGTCTACGCAAACGGCTTAGACGGAATAGCGTTTGAGGACTATACCTGGCAGGAGGAGTTAGGGGAGTTTACTTCTTACTTCTCAGCGCCTGTATACGACGGACAAATGCTGCTGGGCGTATTGGTAATCGAGATCCCATTCTCTCATTTAGATGCTATAATGACCAAAAGAGAAGGTCTGGGAGAGACTGGAGAAATGTATCTTGTAGGTGACGACAGCTATATGAGGTCAAATTCCAGGTTTTCTGAAGAACCGACCATTCTTCAAAAAGAGGTAGACACAATTGCAACCAGAGAGGCGTTAGACGGCATAGCAGGCCAGAAAATAATAAAAGATTATCGTAGGGTCCCGGTATTAAGTGCGTATACACCGTTAGATCTTAAATTTGTCAATTGGGCACTGCTAGTTGAAATTGACGAAGAAGAGGCTTTCAATGCTGTTAATACTGTAGAAAGGAGAGTGACAATACTTGGGTCCTTAATCGCAGGCATAACCTTCCTGTTTATTTATCTAGTAAACAGAAGGAAGAAAATAGTCATGGTAGCAGAATCTCTAGAAGAAACTGAAACCTGATTACTCTTTTATCTTCTTTGCTCGATTCTGTGTATATGCATCCTGAATCGCTATGTAAGGATCTATAGCCTGTTCCACCAAACCCTCATAAGTATCACCTTTGTCAATGGAAATATCATTGATAGCAATGTAGCCCTTAGTCCCTATAGTTGCGTATGGGCTGACGAAAGTCAGAAGCGTTACCGGATCAAGCACTGTATCTACTAAAAGCCCAAAAGCGTCTCGCAAGTTTGATGGGCCCATCAAAGGTAATTCAAGAAATGATCCTGCTCCCACATCATAATGCCCAAGGGTCTGTCCAAAGTCTTCATCTTGTATATCCAGATGAAAGTATTTTTTTGCCGGATCTGTAAATCCAGCTCCGCCTATGGTGGAATTAATAATAAGGCGCGTTAATTCCGTACCGGCACCCTTAAATTTACCTTGAAAGATGCAGTTGAAAAAACGACCTGGCATCCTTACATTTGTAAAGAAATTCCTGACACCTAATCGTGCCACCTCAGGCACAACAGTCTTGTAACCTTTTGATAAAGGCCTGAAAAAGTAATAGTATAATTTATCGTTAAAGGTAAACACCGCTCTATTGTAAGACGGTAAGGAGTCTTTAACAAAAGTTGTATCCATTGAGACATCTACATAATCTATATCCTCATAGTCATCATCAAACTCATCGATATCACTAGTTACAACAGGATTTTCGTCACTGGCCTCGCTTACAACCGGCTGTTCGTTAATAGAAGGTTGTTCCCTTGATGCAGTCGTATCTTCTGCAAATAAGGAGATATTAAACGTGTACATTGTCAAAACAAAACAACACATCAATAAAACTAGTTTCCTCATCAGTTAACTCCTGTTTTTATAGCTAATATTTAAAAAAAAATTCTCTTATTTATAATTTTGCAAACACTTCCTTTTTGACTACCTACTTAACTCCAGCTCGGGAGGATTCTAGCAAGATATTTCTAGGTTGGCTACAATTATTTTTGACCAAGCCTACTTAAAGTGTCACTATTGATTTAGCAATAATAATACCAATATTTCACTTTCGCATACAAAAAACTTAACGAGTTCTTAAGCTATTATATGGCAGGACCTTATCACACAAATCAACTGAATGCAACAAATAAATCTGAGCACTTGACTATAGGAGAAAACGTAATTATTGCGAAGCTATATTAATACCAACCAATCGTAGCGAAATATATGCGCATACGCCCGGACAAATTATCCAGGCCTCTTGCAATAGCACATACCTATTTTCCAAATGGTTTTATCAAAAATATCAGTCGAGGAAGCAATGTTAAATCTAATACAAGTGCTATCAGCATCGCAAGCCCGGTCAGGAAACCAAAAAGAATAGTAGGAATAAAATTTGAAAGGGCAAGGATAGAAAAGCCCGCAATAATCGTAAGCGTAGTATAGTACATCGCATTTCCTATGCTTCTATGACAGCGGTGCATTGAATTAATATAATTCTGATCAACTTCATACTCCTCCTTGAATCTGTGAATATAATGAATAGTGTCATCAACGGCAATACCCATACTTATCGCCGCTATGGTAATCGTCATCATATCTAGTGGCAGGCCTGCCAACCCCATCACACCGAGTACAGTGACAGCAGGTAGAACATTTGGAATAATTGCGATCAGGGCTATCTTTATTGAACGAAACAACACCAGGAACATGACCATTAATGCAGCCACAACAAATCCCAAGGTTAAGATCTGAGAACGGAAAAGGCTCTGGAGCATATTGTTATAAAGAACCATGATACCGGACAGGTGATATCTCTGCTCTTGCAAACCAAGTTTAATCCCCAAATCGGACGTTATTTTTTTGAGTAAGTTGTCCCTTTTTAATCCCTTCAAAGAATCTTTTATCCGTACAGTCAGGCGGGCCTGATTATCCGGAATTGATATATAAGGAGTGAGAACCATATCTTTAAACTTATCAGGCAATTGAGTATAAAGAAGGGCAAGCTGGAAATTATCAAGAGGCACTCCACCAGTAAATTCCTCAGCAAGCTTCAACATCGTCCCGAGAGATAAAACCTTACCGATTTCAGGTAAGCCATCAAGATAATCATGAACCCTCATAATTTGGGCCATCTTGTCAGAAGTGAACCAATATTGGTCTGAATTATCTACCTCATCAAACTCGTCAAACTCACTAAATTCGTCATCAAAATCTTCATCAGACTCTGTAAAGATATCTTCATTATTTAATAATGTGGTATCTTTTGTCTCCGGGAAAGTCACAAGAATATCTAGAGGTGTTGTTCCTCCCATCTCCTGATCAATAACCTTCATGCCCTGATAAATTTCGGTTGACTCCCTGAAATAGTCGATAAAGCTGTTTTCTACAGCGAGCCTTGATATACCGACAACTACGAGAACAATCACTATGCCAGTTGAAATAAATACTGTTTTTGGATAACCCTGAGTCACATTTGCCAGGAAGTGAATGAATACACCGCCAAACTCTTTATGCTTTCCTAATTTACCTGCCGGAAGCAGAAGAAGTATTGCGGGAAAGAGTAAGAACGTAACTATAAGAGAGACAACAAGTCCAACACACATCATCCAACCAAAGGTAATAACAGGCAAAATATCACAAATCAGCAAAGAACCGAAGCCAGCAACTGTTGTCAATGTAGTATAAAGGCAGGGTATAAATTTTGAGACTACTGTCTCCTTAACAAGCTCCTGCTCGGACCATTCAGGGTGTTCCACCAATAGTTCTCTGTACCTTACAATCAGATGAATAGTCAACGCCATGGTGATAATAAGCTGCAGAGAGATAAAGTTTGAGGATATAACCGTAACCTCCCACCCAAATAATCCAAGCAAACCTATCATTGAAAGTACGGAGAGCGCACAACAGAGTATTGGTAAAATCACCCAACGTACTTTCTTAAAAATGACACCAAGAGCTATAAGAAGAAAGATGATAATACCAATCCCGAAGATTTTGATATCACTTCTGATGAACGTGATCATATCGTCGGTAATCATCGATACTCCACCGAGAAACATCTCAGCATCTTGTCTATAGCCATCCATTATTCTACGAACATCAGCTATATCGCTATGCTTTTCTTTATCCATACGAACTTTGCATTCTCTATACGTATGTTTAAGCTGCTCAAGTTCAGTGAGTTCAAGAGGTGTGATGGTATTGTCGGCCTTTTTTTGCTTCAGCTCACTCCGTCTGGAAATGATTATTTCAAATTCCTCATCATCAGCAAGATTGATGATAAGCGAAGTCATCTTCATATCCTGACTGATTAGAAGCTCCTGATAAATCGGGCTTTTACTTAGCTCTGTCCGGGCAAGTTGCAAATCAACAGCCGGATCCTCAAGATTCTTGATATTTCCCATCAACTCTTTGATGGGTACAGGCGGATTCCTGAGAAGTGGAACATCGAGGATGGTAAGAACGGTGGAAACACGCTTTATATCCCTTAATTCATCCCGCAATGAACCAAGTTTACTAAGTGTCTCAGAAGAAAAAAGATCTCCTTTGGGCTTGTAAGTCATCAACAAGTATCTAGCGGTGCCGTATGTTTTGTTTATTTTACGGAAATATTTATAATCTTGATCATTTTCGAGTATCAAAGAATCTGCAGATGCATCAAGCCTGAAATCCTTTGCCTGAATCCCAAGATACGTAAACAATCCCAGCAACACAATAATGACAATAACTGGTCTGTTTAAAACGTATCTGGTGTAGAAATTCAGAAGAGATGATTGCATAAAAGTTAAGTGTCTATAAGTATGGTGAGAAACTATAAATGATGACCGCTATTATAATTCTTTATTTTCCTTCTTTTCCTTCTTTTCCTTATTTTCCTTATTTTTCTCTCTCATTTTTACCAGCAAATCTTCAATCTTGCCGCTTTTGAGGATATGGTTGTACTGAGACCGGTATGTATGGACCAGACTGACACCTTCAATGGCAATATCGTAAATCTTCCACCCTGCTCTAGTGTTGGACATTTTGTATAATATTGAATACTCCTTACCCTTTGAAAGCAAAACTGTTGGTACCTGCACTTTCCTTTTCTTCACTACAGTAGCAGGCTTGAAGATGACTTTCTCGTCGCTGAACAGGTCCAATTTGTCTATATAGAAACTCTGAAACTGCTCAGTAAAGAAAGTTGTAAACTCTGCCCTCTGTTTAGCATTGAATTTAGACCAATGTGCTTTACCTATAGACAATTTAGCCATTAAGGAAAAACCAAAAACTTTATTGGTAATCTTAATTACCTTGCTTTTCTTCTGGTCCAGTGTCATCTCTTTATCTAACATTGCCGTAAACACCTTACCAACAGATTTCTTTAATATTTTCTCGGCTTCAGTTTCGACATCTGCAACGACGACATGAGACAACAAGAGAAAAAACAATAAAAAACAAGATATCCTTTTCATAG
>Ga0209141_1001038_pt1 | contig 15640 bp, 10 predicted proteins | sample SaaInlLV_10m_DNA_2_FD_184676 | JGI IMG/M metagenome (GOLD analysis project Ga0209141, IMG submission 184676) | Marine microbial communities from expanding oxygen minimum zones in the Saanich Inlet - Saanich Inlet SI074_LV_150m_DNA (SPAdes) (version 2) | ecosystem: Environmental > Aquatic >... | reverse complement strand
CTTTTGTATTTCATTCAAATCATCCGGATTTATTCTTTTTAATCCCGGTTGAGTAGTTTCGAAATTGAAAGGCAGTTGAGTTGTAGAAGTAGAAAAAAGTGATAATTCTTCTAAAATATCGCTTGCGCTGCAAATCAATTTAGCGTGCTGACGTGCGATCAAACTGTTAGTACCGGAACTCGCAGAGGAATCAACACGCCCCGGTAAAGCAAAGACCTCTCTGTTTTGCTCAAGTGCAAACGCGGCAGTGATTTTTGCACCGCTTTTTTTCCGCGCTTCTGTTACTACAATTCCTATCGACAAACCGCTGATGACACGATTCCGGATAGGGAAATTACGTGCAAGAGGTTTTACACCAAGTGGAAATTCGGAAACCAGTGCTCCATTTTTTAGAATTTCCCCAGCAAGATTTTTATTTTCCGGAGGATAGATATGCTGTAATCCACCTGCGAGTACAGCAATTGTTTTTAAACCGCATTCTAATGCTGTTTCATGCGCCACCGTGTCAATACCTTTTGCAAGTCCGCTCACAATTATCATCTCCGGAACAGCTTGTGCCAGCTCTTTAACCAGTCGACGTGTTTGTTGTTTTCCGTATGCTGTGCAGCCTCTGGAACCGACGAAAGCAAGACACGGACTTTCTGCATTCTCCAACTCACCCTGCCAATACAAAACACTTGGTGGAGTCGATATTTGCTTTAAACTCAAAGGGTATCCGGATGAATCAGGACAAAAAAGCCGGATTCCCGGAGTTTCTCCAATGATTCGTTTTTCGATCAGGAAACTGTGTGTTTGAGTTGCCTTTGCAAGCAGTCCGGCTAATTTGGCTGAGAGTTGGAATTTGCTGACAAGTATTTCAGCAGGAGTTTTCAACAGTTCCTGCACACTGCCTGCATGCTCACTTAGTTGCCGGATCTTTTTGTAACCAATTCCGGAAATTAAACTCAGGGCGAGCCACGACCATGCAGGATCTGAATCAGCTGGTTGCAGGACGTTTTCTGTCATCTTGTTCCCGGTTAAGTACGTTCGCTGAGAGCTCTTTCTACATCACGCTCAGCGTCCCGTTTTTTCATAGTTTGACGTTTATCATGCAGTTTTTTTCCACGACCTAAAGCCAATTCCATTTTAATAAGTCCTCCTTTTAAATAAATTTTAAGCGGAATCAGAGTCAGCCCCTGCTCTTTAACCTGTCCATACAGGCGGCGTATTTCAGAACGGTGAAGCAGCAAACGTCTCGGCCTGAGTGGATCATGATTATGACGGTTGCCAAAATCGTATTGAGAAATATGAGCATTCAATAAATATACTTGTAAACGGTCATCCACCCTGCAGTAACTTTCTGCGAGATTGATTTGCCCTGCACGGACACTCTTAACTTCTGTACCCTGAAAGACGATGCCGACTTCCATTGTATTCTGTATATCATATTCGAACCGTGCTTTACGATTTTTGGCGAGAGTTTTGGATGACATGTCTGTGAATATAGTTTGGAAAAAATACTGTGTATATTATTTGGATTATAACGATTCCGGCAAGAATGAGCAAGAGCGTACTAATTTGAAAGATATGATTTTGCCCAGGAAATGGCGTCTTCTTCATTTTTAAAATCTCCGTTGAGCTGGCTTTCAAATGCCTGTTTTAAAATAAGACCCATTTCAGGTCCGGGGGTCACGCCGAGGTCTAAAAGGTGTCTTCCGAGGAGTAACGGACGAGGCGCTTCATCACGCACGTTCATCCGTTCTGCTTCATCCAAAAGCCAGTCTCCTGCTTCAAAATATGTTCTTTCATCTTCAGACAGTGTCCTGCCAAAATAATCCGCCTTGGCCAGTAAAACCAACTCAGGTATGTGGACACGTAAGGCGAGTCTCCGGATTGTTCCGGAATTAATACGCTCACGTTCTTTAAAAAGCTGTACCGGACGGAGGTGTTCTTTGACTAGAGTTGTAACTTGTTCAATTAAAATTCGATCATCCGTCATTCTGCGTAAAAAATGCTCTGTTGGTGCAACACCTTTGACGTCATGAGCAGGACTGCGCCAACGTCCACGCAAGAATTCTGTAGTCAGTGGTTTACCAAAATCATGACAAAGCGCGCCGAACATTAATTCCAAATCCTGTTTTTCATCACCTTTTCTTAACTTTGCTGCTTCGTCTACAACAAGCAGAGTATGAATCCAGACATCACCTTCCGGATGCCATTCCGGATCCTGCTGGACTCCAATCAGCGCTTTTAACTCTGGAAAATACTTTAAGATTCCGAGCTTTTTGGCTGCTTCCAAACCTATGGAAGGTCGTTTTGCTTTTAAAAACAACTTCCGGAACTCTTCGAAAATCCGTTCCCTTGATAATTCGGCAAGGTCTAACTGTCCACAAAGTTCTACAGTTTCGGGGGCAATTTCAAACTCAAGACGTGCGGAAAACTGCATAGCCCTTAAAACTCGTAACGGATCTTCGGCAAATGAGGGGCCGATATGCCTCAGTACTTTACGCTTTAAGTCAGCTAAACCATTAAAAGGATCCAGGACTTCCTGTGTTAACAAATCATAACCGATACTGTTGACAGTGAAGTCACGACGTGAAGCAGCTTTTTGGTAACTCATTGTGGAATCAGTTGTTACCAGAAAACCACGGTGACCTTTTCCGGACTTGCTTTCGGATCTGGGCAGGCTAAAATCATATTCTGCGCTCGAAGTTTTAAGCTTCAGCACACCAAAACTTTTTCCTACTGCATGAAGATGTCCAAATTTTCCAAGCACTGCTTCAAGAATTTCCGGGCTCATTCCGTAAATTTCTACATCAATGTCTTTAGAAATGTTTCTACCCATGAAGTGGTCCCTTACAGCACCGCCGACGAGCAGGCTCCGACCATTGGACTTCGCAACTGCTTTTGCAATTCTAATTAGTTCCAGAGGAACAGGCAGGAGGGACATGAAGGTTTTCGGAGATTGATATTTAAGTTTGTCAGCACCTTCAGCTAAAATAACGAACTCACAAAAGCAAGCAGCAAATATTTTTGTGAGCAGTACTTTTTAGGCGCTTTTCAAAAGTTCATCAAAATAATCAATGGTAGGACGCAGTCCTTCTTCAAGTGTTATTTTAGGTTCCCAGCCGAGTCTTTTTTTAGCCAGGGTAATGTCCGGTCTGCGGCGTCCTGGATCGTCCGGACGGGCTGCGGTTTTAATCAGTTTGGAACTTGAATTTGTCATTTCGATGACTTTTTCTGCCAACTCAATCATGGTGAATTCTCCGGGGTTTCCTGTGTTAACTGGTCCGGTAAAATATTCTGTCTGCATCATGCGGTACATTGCGTCCACTAATTCAGTGACATAACAAAAACTGCGGCTCTGCAGTCCATCTCCGTGAATTGTGATCGGTTCACCCTTAAGTGCTGCAACAATAAAATTGCTGACAACCCTGCCGTCATCCGGATGCATTCTTGGACCGTAAGTGTTAAAAATTCGAATAATTTTTACATCAACCTGACTTTGACGATGGTAGTCCATCATTAATGTTTCTGCCAAACGTTTCCCTTCGTCATAACAACTTCGCAAACCGACAGGATTGACATTGCCAAAATAACTTTCTGGTTGAGGATGTACTTGCGGATCGCCGTACACTTCCGAAGTGGAGGCCTGTAAGATACGTGCGTTAACTCGTTTTGCCAGACCCAGCATATTAAGAGCCCCCATGACATTTGTTTTTGCCGTTTTTACCGGATTGTACTGATAATGAACCGGAGAAGCCGGACAGGCCAGATTGAAAATCCAGTCCACTTCCAAGAGAAGAGGCTCCACGATATCATGACGTATCAATTCGAAATTGGGATTGTGCTCAAGCTGCAGTAAATTCGTTTTGCTGCCTGTAAAAAAATTATCAACTGCAATAACTTCGTGACCTTCATCAATCAGACGGTCACAAAGGAAAGATCCAACAAAACCTGCACCTCCTGTAACAAGTACTTTTTTCATTTAAAAAATCTCGGTTAATCGTGAAATAGAATATTTACATTATAGCCAGATAAGCTTCCAAGGTTCAAGGTAGACTGCTTTTAAGCTTTATCACCATAAATCACCGCTCCTTCTCAGTCAAGCACTGAAAGGTGGTTGCCGGAAAATTGCCGTACTTTCGTTTCAAATTGAATATAGCATTGCGACTTCAGCACAGTCGGATTATTATTTACAGATTAAACCTGTCTAATTATACAGGGATAAATACTTTACATGAGTGGTGTCCGGAGGCGTTTTGAAGTTCAACTTGTAACCCCCAGTATTTTTCAAGGGCCGATTCAAAATAATCGAACATTAATTCAGTGAAAACTGGGCAAATTATATTATTTAAATTTAGGAGAAATTATGTTGACTGAAGAAAGACAAAAAGATTTGGAAACCGCGATTTCGCAAATTGAACGTCAGTTTGGTAAAGGTTCAATTATGAAGATGGACGGTTCGACTGTGGGACAGTTTCCTGCAGTCAGCGCCGGAAATTTAGCACTGGACATTGCGCTGGGAATTGGAGGTTTGCCGCGAGGACGGATCGTTGAAATTTATGGTCCGGAAGCATCAGGTAAAACAACTATAGCTTTGTGTGCAATTGCGGAAGTCCAAAAAATCGGCGGTGTTGCCGCTTTTATAGACGCGGAGCATGCCTTTGACCGAAATAACGCCAAGACACTGGGTGTTCAGGTTGAAGATCTTTTACTGGCTCAACCTGATTATGGTGAACAGGGTTTGGAAATCGCAGAGCAGCTTGTCCGCGTTGGTAAAGTGGATATGGTTGTGATTGACTCTGTAGCAGCGCTGGTTCCTAAAAATGAATTGGAAGGAGACATGGGCGATTCACACATGGGATTGCATGCACGCCTGATGTCACAAGCCCTGAGAAAATTGTCGGGTGTGATCTCAAAGTCCAATACAATTTTCATATTTATCAACCAGCTTCGTTCAAAAATAGGTGTGGTTTTTGGAAATCCGGAAACAACTACAGGCGGTAATGCACTCAAATTTTACTCCAGTGTACGCCTTGATATACGACGTGCGAGCCAGATTAAGAGTGGAGACGAAGTCAAAGGGCACAGAATGAAAATAAAGGTTGCCAAGAATAAATTGGCTCCGCCTTTTCGGATTGCTGAAGTTGATTTGATCTATGGAGTTGGCATTTCAAAAATAGGTGTCCTGCTTGATTTAGCGGTGAATGCGGAAATTGTGCAAAAAAGCGGTACCTGGTTCTCTTACGAAAAAGAGCGCTTAGGTCAGGGTCGTGATAACTCCATCAGGTTTTTGGAAGAAAACCCGGAAATTGCTGAAACCATCAACCATAAAGTACGCGCTTTGCACAATCTTGATCCAGTGGAGCAAAGTCAGGCCGCGCAGGAAACTGCTGCAGAGGAATGACAAATAACGACTCTTTGTCAGCCCAGGCAAAGCCATTCTCCAAAAGAATTGAGGACTTTCTCAAAGGCGGCCTCCCGGCATTATCAGTGGAGGAAGCACTTGCAGAGGACATGCTTTTGCTGGATGTACGCACAGCGGAGGAGTTTGCAAAAGGCAGTATTCCTGGCGCCAGGAGTTTTCCGCTTTTTGATGATTTGGAACGTGCGGAAATTGGAACAATCTATAAACAGGTTGGTCGTGATGCCGCGGTTGTAAAAGGATTAGAGTTTTTTGAGCCGAGACTCCAGCAGTTTTTATTATCACTTTCCGCAATAAAATCTCAGCAACTCGTTGTATATTGCGCCCGTGGCGGGATGAGATCCGCTGCAGTGGTCAGGTTGCTGGAGGAAAACGGATTCCGCGTTTCTCAAATGCAGGGAGGTTATAAAGATTATCGGCAATATGTTCTGCAGCAACTTGAAAATCCAACGCCGCCGCTCATTGTGCTGCATGGTCAGACTGGTGTAGGAAAGACATTGCTCCTGCAAAAACTTCCTGATCATTTGGATCTGGAAGGTCTGGCACAGCATCGCAGTTCCCTGTTTGGCGCCATTCATAAAACTCCCCGCACTCAGAAAGACTTTGAAGCGCTGCTCGTTCAAAAATTGAGTGAACTTCCGGAGGATCTCTTTCTTTTTGTTGAAGGTGAAAGTCGAAAAGTTGGACAGGTTTTTATTCCGCAGATCTTTGCAAATGCAATGAAGAGCGGAAAACTGGTACTGTTGAGTGCTACACTGGAAACCAGAATCAGCCGTATAGTTGAAGAGTATAATATTTGTGATGAACAGAGTATTCAGCAAATTGACTCAATTTTGCAAACACTGAAAGTGGCGCTTGGAAAAGTTAAAGTTGAACAATTACGTCTGTGGCTGAAACACGGTGAAATTGAAAACATAGTGCACATGCTTTTAGTCGACTACTATGACCCACGTTACCAGCATGCAATGAGCGGTTATGACTTTGCGCTGAAGCTTTCTGCGGAAGACTTGAATCAGACTGCCGATGCATTGATTACTTTTAGAAATCAAATGATTGAAAACCATTGTCAACAGTCGGTCAACAATGTGTGACTATAATTTATATAAATAATTGTTATTATTAATTAATTTCTGAAAATGAGAAACAAGTCTTCATTAATGCTCCTGATACTGACTATTATTATAGTTTGTCAGCCAGTGAGCGGATTCTCAGAAAGTAGTAGCAATGCTCTTGAAGTAAAGACTCATTACGGCACATTCCCGCTATCTGTTCCAACTCTCCGTTTACCGGAACTTCCTGAGCTACCATTAGTCTCAGTTTCTGAGGCAGCATTTCCTGAACTTCCTGATTGGCATTACCCTCGTTTTATTCCGGATGACCCCAGCTGGCTTGACCGTTCAGGAAAATTTTACAAAGAAGGCATAGTTCACTTGTTTCGTGGTGACCTGAATGTAGCACTTAAGAGATTCCAGACAGTTACGGATGATTATCCGGAAACCCCCTGGTTTACTCCTTCATGGTTTTGGCAGGGACAAATAGCGGCAAAGCAGAATAAGTATGCTCAGGCAGAAAAAACGCTAACATTTTTTCTGGACTCACTCGAACAGAACAACAGCTCTACTCTTTATGTTGACTTCCGGAATTTCAGTCGTTACACCTTGGTATGGCTGGCTTTGAAGCAAAAAAAATATGAAGGAGCATTAGCGGTCATTAAGAAATATGAGTCGGAAATAAGCATTAAAAAAATACGTATTCAACTTCTTTATTTGAAATATCTGGCTTATGTAAAGTTGAAGAAGAGCGACCAAATATTTTTCGTGCTTGAAAGCATGACTCAGCAATTTGAATATGATTTTGAACACGTGGTACGTTTGGCGGAACATTATTTTGTCGAAAAGCGCTGGCAGGAATTAGCAGATTTAGTTGCCGATAAAGCTGCTAAGCCGGAGTTTTACAATGACCTTCAAATGGAGCATTTCTTGTGGCTTGGAGCTGCTGCTGAAATGAATTTGAAACAGTGGTCTCAAGCCAAAAATACATTGAAATCTCTGGAGGAGTTCGGTGTCAGGAATCCTGATCAACTTGCACGTGCCTCGTTAAGACTGCATTTATCAGCCGGACAATACGAGCAGGCTTGGGAAAAATGGCAGGCAATAAATGATGATCTACTCCGTGAACAATCCTTGCGTGAATTAATGCAGCATGCTGCAAAGAGTGGGAAGTATAAATTTTTGCTCAAGAAACAGCCTGGACTGAAGTCTGTAGCAAAGTCATGGCGTGCCTGGCAAGGTGAAATGGAATTGATTTATGCCTATCTCTATCTAAGTTTGGGGCAGAGAAAAAAGGCAAGTCAGTGGCTTCAATGGTCCTTTAATCACTCATTAGAGACTGCAGACGAACAACCATCATTAATTGTGCATGAGGAAAGTATTTATCTCAGAACAGTGATTGAGTTGCTGGCAGCTGAGCACAGGAAAGCATTTCAGGGTTTAAAACTGTTGCTCGAAGATTATTCTGCCTCTGCACGACTGTCTGATTACTATTTTTGGTATGGAGTCATGCTGTATGAAATAGATAAAAGCCCCATGGATGCAATCATGGCCATGCGTCAGGTTGATCGGCAGGGTGAGCGGGACGATGACCGCTGGTATCTGCTTGGCAAAGTGAATCATGATCAGCAAAAATGGAACCCTGCAATTTTCGCTTTTACGAACTTGAAAAAGCTGCATCCCACTTCTCAATTTCTGCAAGAAGGACTTTATTTACAGTCCGAGGCATACTTTGAACAAAAAAAATATAATCCTGCTTTAGAAATCTTAAATGAACTACGCAGCACTTTCGATCCGCTAAAAAAACCTGTAAGAGAAATTCACTTAAGAGTCCGGATACTTATTGCGATGAAAAGGTATGAGCAGGCAGATGATGTGCTGCGGCGTAAAATTGAACAGTACTCCGACTTTTCACTGATTAAGCTGAGAGTGGAAGTGTTGAAGTACATCAAAGATCCCCGGCGTATTCTCAGTGTGACGGGAGTCGGCCTGGGGCTTTCAACCAGTGAAGATCATGGATTTCTCTTCTTTCACCGTGCAAATGCTCTTTATGATACGCAAAAATATGATGAAGCGATCACCTATTATAATTTAGCCTTAAAAAAACCTCCTCAAGGCAGTGAACGAGTTATCCGCTACAGAATCTTGAAAATACAGTACGAGCTAGGCCGTATTCCGGAAATGCTGAAAGGTGCGGAGACGTTTCTGCAACAGAGCAAGGATGATACTTACAGCTTCGAAATTCTGCATTTGCTCGGAAATTATTTTATGGAAAGGAAGCAAAAAGAAAAGGCGGCACCTTATTTAAATCAACTGGTTGTTAATTATAAAAAATCGGTACGTCAAGAAGAGCTTGCGCCGGAAAAAAGAGTTGAGCAGATTGTGCTGATCGGTGAACTTTACAACGAGTTGGCCAAATACGAGCTGGCGGAACGTTGGCTGAACCAAGCACTAAAATCAATGGAAACAGTACCGGATGGGCGAAAGAAATGGCAGTTGCATATCCTCAGGGAAAAAGGTCTGGCACTATTTGAGCAGCATAAACACGCACAGGCTCTCGCAGCTAATCTGAAAGTACTATATCTGGATCGTGGTTTGTCTGAACAAAAAAGCTATGCTCTTAATTTGAGGATTGCCTCAAGTTATATTCAGCTTGAACGCAGCAGTGATGCAATGGCAATTTACCGTAAAATGTTAAAAAAGTTTAAAAGCGCGGATCGTCAACAGGAAGTTGAGCAATTACTGAACGGCTTGACTCAGTGATATTAGGTCAGCTCTAAAAACCACGACCTGAACGGGTACCCTGAGTGTAACCTAAGGAGAGTAGCAGTGATTATTGGACTTGATTCAGGCTTCGACGACGCTCAAGCAGTCGTTTTAATGAAGAACTATTCCGGAAAGCAAAACAGGTGAGTAAAGATGACGATTCAGAGTTTTTTCAAAAAGTAGTAATTTGTTAATTGTTCCACGTGAAACAAAATTTTATGGGTTTTAAAATCATTGCCATTGACGGTCCCACCGGTGTTGGGAAAAGTACAATTGCCCGTCAACTGGCCGCTAAACTGGATTGTTTGTATGTTGACACCGGAGCAATGTTCCGTTGTCTTGCTTGGAGTTGGGCCGCGCAGGGTTGTCCGGAAAGTGAAGATTCTCTGGAAAAGCTGGGTGATCAAACACGAATAGTTTTTGAAAATGAAACGGTAATTTGCGATGATATTGATGTAACTCAGGAAATCCGCACAGAACGGATTTCGGCACAGGCTTCGAAAATTAGCCGCTTTCCCTTGATCCGGGAAGTGATGAAAAAACAGCAGCGGACTCTGGTTGAAGAAGTGCGAAAATCTTCAAGTTACGGGGGCGCGGTTTTGGAAGGCAGGGATATTGGCACAGTCGTTTTTCCTGCAGCGGAATTCAAATTTTACGTAGATGCTTCTCCGGAGATACGCGCTAAACGCAGGTTGCTGCAGTTGCAGGAACGTGGTGATGGGGGAAATTATGAAGAAATATTATCCGCTCTCCGAAAACGTGATTTTCAGGATCAAAACCGAAAAGTGGCACCGCTGAAACCTGCCGACGACGCAATTATTGTCGATACAGGAAAGCTGAGTGCAGAAGAGGTTTTGAAGCATTTGCTCGACTGTGTGCTAAATGAAAAAGAAGTCAACCAGTCCGGAGTTCAATGAATTTTAAACATTCCAACGTTTATTTCAAGGTGACGTCATGAAAGCAGTTATTCTCGCGGCTAATCGCAGTACCCGATTGAGTCCTTTTATTGAAACCCGCTGTAAACCGATGATTCGCATTGCAGGGCAATATATCCTCGAAAATACGATTTGTTACCTCAAGGAAGCAGGGATTCACGATATAGTACTGGTCGTTAATCATCAGCAGGAAATGATCCGTCAGTATTTCGGCAGTGGACAAACGCTTGGTGTGAACCTTGAGTATGTCGTTCAGGATGAACTAAAGGGCATCGGCCACGCTCTGAGCCTTTGTCGCTCTTCTTTAGAGAAGAAGCCCTTTTTGCTGGTTTATGGTGATGTAATGACGGACAACAACCCATTTTTATCTATACTGCAGACTTACTCTGAAACTGACAGGGAGGTTGCTTTGATTGCGCTGCCTGAGTCTTCAAAAGAATTTGGTAATGTCTATCTGGATCATGAAATGAAAATCAGCCGACTGGTTGAAAAACCCCAGGCAAATCAGGCGAATTATGTCTTTGCTGGAATGTTTGTTTTGTTTCCAAAAATTTTTGAACTATTGGCTGAGAATCAGCATGATATTTCCCGTTGCTATGAGCAAATGATAGCAAGCAGTGGACTTCAGGCAAGTTTGTGGGAAAAAGGCTGGATCGATATGATACATCCATGGCACATTTTGGATGCAAACAGGATGTTGATGAGTTCCTGGAAAACTGCTGAGATAGATTCTACGGTTAAACTGTTGGGACACGTGCATCTTGAAGGAGCGGTACGTATAGGACCGAATGTCACAATTGAATCCGGAACTGTGCTCAAGGGCCCCTGTTACATAGGTGCCAATTCATACGTGGGAAATAATTCACTCATTCGTAATTACAGTGCGATTGGCCCTGATTCAATAGTAGGTTACGGATCAGAGTTGAAAAACTGCGTACTCTTTGGAAACAACGATGTCGGCCGCCTTTCTTTTGTTGGGGACAGTGTGTTGGGAGAAAATGTAAAATCAGGTTCAGGACTCACGACAGTTAATCATACTGTAGATTATAGTCGGATTAGCTGCAGTTCCAACTCAGACACGGTAGAAACAGGTTTGACGAAGCTGGGGGCATTTATAGGTGACAGCGTTTCCATTGGAGCCCGTCATACTCTCGGCCCAGGCAGCATTGTGGAATCCGGAAAAATCATCGCGGATTGTATTACTCTCTAAATGAGGTGGCCTAGTAATAACTCTGAAACCCATAATGTGTCTTTTCTAACGCAGCAAGAAATCTTCATGAGATTAGCGCTTAACACAATATAGCTTTCTCTCTTCGTAAGCAATAACAATTGTTTGAGACTTTTTAAGGTTCTATCAAAGATAACAACCATAACTAATAATACGGCAAAACAAAAATCATGTGTGGTATCAGTGGCATTGTCCATTCAGAAAATATAGGCAGAAATTTATTTAACTCAATCCGCAACTTGGAATATCGTGGATATGATTCCTGCGGAATGGCTATGCTGAGTGAGGGCGAGCTTGACTTAAGAAAAAATATTGGAGGAATAGATGAAGTCAACGCGCTTGAACAATTGGACAAAATGCAGGGGAGTATCGGAATTGCTCATACTCGCTGGGCAACTCACGGAAGTGTAACCCAGGAAAACGCTCACCCTCATCTTTCTTACAAGCGGGAATTTGTAATTGTACACAACGGTATTATTTCAAACTACCAGGAATTGCGTGAACGGTTGATGAGTCAAGGTGTTGTTTTTGAGTCGTTGACCGATACAGAAGTTTTCGTCAACTTGTTGGAAGAATCATATGCAGAGCACAGCGATTTAGAAAAATCTTTTTTAGCCTCCCTGCAGCAAATTGAAGGATCATACTCGATTGTCATGCTTTCAGCGCATGATCCGGAACATTTGTATTGTGTTAAAAAAGAATCTCCATTGCTGCTGGGACTGGGAGAGGGCTGTAATTATGTCGGTTCAGATCTCAATGCTTTTTTGGAATATACAAGACAGGCAATTGTGTTGGATGATGGAGAGTATGTCGTCTTAGGCCGTGATGATTACCAAATCCGCAAGGTGGAAACCGGTGAAATTGTCAAAAAATCAATTCTACACATTGACTGGGATGTGGAAACCAGCAAAAAGGGTGGATATTCCCATTACATGCTCAAGGAGATCTTTGATGAACCGCAGACAGTACGGCAGGCATTAAAAATTCCCACAGAACAAATTTCCGGATTGGCCGAGATGTTTAGGGAAGCTTCACGTGCCTACCTGATGGGAGTGGGAACGACTTTCTATGTGGCGAATATCAGTCAATACTTTTTTTCCACTCTGGCAGACCGCTACTACCCCGCCCTCAGTTCAGACGAATTTTCCGTAGTTACTGTTGAGTCCGGAGATCTGGTACTGGCACTTTCTCAATCAGGAGAAACCTATGATACAAAAACCGCGCTGCAATATGCAAAGACATCCGGAGCAAAAACTGCGGCGGTGGTAAATGTGATGGGATCGGCAATCAGTATGATGGTTGATCAAGTAATAATGCAGGGTTCCGGACCGGAAATTTGTGTTGTTTCTACTAAAGCGGCCCTTGCGCAAACCTTCATTATGCTGCGTGTAGCCTTGGAACTTGGCCGGATGAGGGATTATCTGACGCAGGATGTTTATCAAAAACATCAGCAGGATTTGGAATTATTTCCGGAAATGGTTCAGCAGATACTAAACGAACAATCCGGATTCGTACGCAACATAGCTCGGTCTACCAGTCATGTGGAACATTGGTTATTTCTCGGTTGCGGTGTCTATTATCCTATTGCCATGGAGTCTGCGCTCAAAATGAAAGAGGTCACTTATCAACATGCGGAAGGAATGCCTGCAGGATTTCTTAAACACGGCACCCTGTCGATGGTAGAACCGGCACTGCACTCTCTGTTTTTTGTACCGTTGAAGGAACAAAAGGTTCTGCACGACCGTACGCTGATTGCGATGGAGCAAGTAAAAACACGCGGAGGAACTGTGATCGGAATCATGTTTCAGGGTGATGAGCGTGCTTTGGCTGTCTGTGATCAGGCAGTGCAGTTGCCTCAGATGAGTGCTTTGTGTGCACCACTGGCGCAAATGATAATGGCGCAGATGTTTGCCTACTACGCTGCTCTAGACCTGGGACGTAATATTGATAAACCCAGAAACCTGGCAAAATCCGTAACTGTCGGCTGAGTCCCCTTCCTAATCCCGTATCTCTTTTGAATAAAAAATGAACAGTGACCTTCCGGCCTTCAAGCCTGATTCTTCCAACGAATCAATGACAATTGAACGAATACAAGGAACGGATGGGATACGTGGTCCTGTCTGTCGTTCAGAGGATAGTTCCTCCTCAAATCCTCTTGCCGCTCTGCTGAATGAAGGTGTAATGACTGAAGAATTTTTTGAGTTGTATACTTATGCCTATTGTCAGGAATTGCTGGATGCCGATTTTGCGTCAGCATTGGACCTCGTTGTTATCGGCTGGGATCCTCGGGATTTAAGTGGTCGTTTTAATGAAGCAGCGGTACGCGGCATCAGAAAGGCTGGGCTAACTGCAGTGGTTGTCGATATTGTACCGACTCCTGCGATTTCACTTTATCAACTACACGTTGGAGCCGCATGTGCTTTCGTCTTAACCGCATCCCACAATCCTGCAGACCAGAATGGTATCAAAATCTTTTTGGGCTATGCCAATCTGAAATTATTTCCTGAAGATGATAAACGCCTGACAAGCAGGTGCCTCAGCATAGATTATCAGGAACTGCGGAATGCGCCTCTGCTTGGTGAACTCCGTAATGATCGGCAAGCTGCGCGGAAGTTGTTTTTAGATTTTATGGCAGACCAATACAATCATTGGTTAAGTGATCATAGCTTGGCGGGAATTACGATAATTTTAGATGCGGCAAACGGGGCATTTTCTCCGATAATCGTAGAATTACTGAAAAACGTTGCTGCTGATTTTGTTATTACTAACTCTGATCCAGAGCAGGGCATTAATTTGAGATCCGGAGTTGCTGATCTTGAAGGAGTAGAATTTATTTCAGCGAAAGAGATAACTGAAGGCACATATTATAGTTATGAAGCATTAAGGCAGATGTTGAGCAAAGGTCGTGATCAGCAGGATAGATTGCGTAACAGCTCAGACCTCGTGCTGGGTTTTGTTTTCGATGGTGACGGTGATCGCTGTTTTTTATTGTGCTATGATCCGTTTCAGGATGGGATTATGGTCTTGGGCGGTGACGTACAGGCCTTTTTTCAGGCAAGGTTTCTTCAGCAAAACCACAATTGGCGTCAAGCCCCCTTGTTTGTCAACACTGTTGAAAGTGACCTGGAAGCGGGACGGGCTGTTCAGCAGGCCGGATTCGAAACGATACAGTGCGCGGTTGGAGACAAATGGATTTTGTGGCAGTCCTGTTTCTATGACTGGCAGGCTAGGCAGGAATATTATTCGGACAAAATAACTGTTCCGGAATTTAAAATTATGCTTGAGCAGGGAAATGCCAAGCTCGATCAGATGGTCAATATTTCAGCCTTTGACGCTTTATCCGCAACACAGATTATCATGACTCTGGAAAACTGGATCCGTGAAAACATTGGAGGTGAGTTAGTGAAAAGCGCTTACAAGCATGCATCTCAGCAACAGAATAATTATTTTGCAATCGGCAGTGAAGAGTCAGGACACGTAATTACTTTAGCAAAAATGAGATCCGGAGACTCAGTCATTCCCGTGTTTATCGGCAATGGCTTCAAATGCGCCTTGAACAGCCTAGCAGCAATTCAAGCTTTGCGACAACCGAATAATGATGTTGAATTCTTTGCATGGTTAAGAAATCCTTATCCTTCCGGATTTCAAAAAAGTCTTCCGGTTTATTATGTTGACAAATCCTTGCTGGCTGAAGGTTCGGTGCTACGAGAAAAGCTGAAAGAAATGCTGTTGGCTGAACTAAAATGGACAGGAATGAAAGTTGAAATAGTGAAGCGTCCGGAGGAGCCAGAAATGCTGTTGTTGAATGTTTTACAAAATGGATTTCCAGTGGCGGCTGTCTTTGTAAGGAATTCCGGAACTGAGGACAAACTGGCGCTTTATCTACGGGGAAGAGTGGATTTAGCTGCACGACTGGAAACTCTAGCGGAAAAAATATATAAATATTTGTTGCTTTCGTTTAAAAGCAAAACAGACTCAATGGCGCTGGCAGAATACACGGTTTTACGTTGTTTAAAAGATGAAGCAAAACAAACAAGCGATTTGAAGCTTAACAATATTGCCAATATCTCCCCTGAGCGACTCCTCCATGAAATGAGCTCACGTCAAAAACTGATCCGCAAAAATGGTGAACTTTGGTGTATCACTGAATTGGGGCAAAACTGCCTGAAAAATTCTGAACGTTCAGATTGATTTCTCTCAATTAGCGACTTTTCTGAACGTTCAGAAAAAAATTAAAGAGCAAATCCGCAAGCTA
>Ga0209141_1001001_pt1 | contig 16166 bp, 19 predicted proteins | sample SaaInlLV_10m_DNA_2_FD_184676 | JGI IMG/M metagenome (GOLD analysis project Ga0209141, IMG submission 184676) | Marine microbial communities from expanding oxygen minimum zones in the Saanich Inlet - Saanich Inlet SI074_LV_150m_DNA (SPAdes) (version 2) | ecosystem: Environmental > Aquatic >... | reverse complement strand
CTATCAAGTTTGATGGATTTACTGCTCGAGCATTTCAACACGAATACGACCATCTACAAGGTGGGGTGTTTATGGATAGAGCATCTAAGTTTCATCTTGACCAAGCAAAACGAAATAAGAAGAAGTTGGATAGAAAATGAGAATCTTAATAATGGGTCTGCCTGGATCTGGCAAGACCACATTAGCAAATAGACTAGCAGATAAGTTGGGTGCTACGTGGTTAAATGCTGATGTTATTCGTAAGGAATATGATGACTGGGATTTTAGTGTAGAGGGTAGGCATCGTCAAGCAGATAGAATGTATATGTTATCCCGAAAGGCATGCACCAAATATGTTGTATTAGATTTCGTCTGCCCACTGATAGAATGTAGAAAAAAGATAGATGCTCAGTATGTTATTTGGATGAACACAATCAAAGAAGGTAGGTTTGATGATACTAATCAGATGTTTGTACAACCAACTGAAGATGAGGTTGATTTAACTTTGTCTAAATATTGTACAGATGCTGACTTAGAATATGTCATCAAAAAACTTGACAGATTGTCTAAATAAGGGTATAATAATATGAGAGACGAAATTAATCAAGGAGTATATATGGAAGAAATTACAATCAATGGTAACACGTGGCAGAAGTATAAAGGGGATGAAGGACAAGATGTATTCATTGCTAAGTTTATGATTCCTGCTGACGACTTATTAGGTAAATATGTAGACGAAAGTTTCTATGATGTGTTGATTGATAATGACGCAGATGTGTATCTCCCACCCGAATGCGATATGACAAAGAGTCAAGATTGCGATAACATATGCTTGAAGTGTATGGACGAATCTAGACTAGCATTTAAATTCCGTAAGAACGTATTTACCCCAGAAGAACAACTTGGAGCATTTGAAGGTTTGTACGATTCAGCAGTTGAATCTAACAACCGAGGTATGGCAGCAGGTCCAAGAGTGGAACAGTCTGGTCACCGTGATTGGGTAACACCATTCCAACAAGATATCCTTGAGTATTATGCATCTGGTCAACCAACACCTGTCGACGGATCTAACCCAATTGAAACTATTATTGAAAAGCATAAGACTAAGCAACACGAAACCCGTGGGTCAGTCTGGTTGCGTTCTAAGATTGAGGGTGAGTTCGGTGTATATACTGGGTTCTTTGACGTTGCTATGGAACGTTTTGCGTCTATGCCAGTTGATGAAGCAACTGAATATGTTAAAGATATCCGTAAGAATATGATTTCTGATACATCTTATGCTTCACCTATGTGGTCAGGTATCGCAGGTTTCTATGGCAGATATCCACGTATTCCATATGGTAGAGAAACTTCTTATGTAGAACACAACCGTGAGAAGTTTGAGAAGTGCTATCCTTTCGCAAGAAAACTTGATAAAGAATTTGCTAGATTAATTCCTGGACGTTATGCTAAACAAAAAGAGTTTGCAGATAGATTAGATAAGAAATTCTTAATTGGTGAAGACACTACATTAACTACGATTACCGTGAACACAACTACAAGTGATAGAAATGCTAGAATGGCATGCCACCGTGATGCGGGTTCTTTGAATGAAGGGTTCTCAAACCTAACAGTAATTACTAAAGACGGTAAGAGTTGGAAGGGTGGTTATCTTGTAGCACCAGAAGTACGTGCTGCAATTAATATCCAACCTGGAGACTTATTACTGATTGACAATATGAGAGTTATCCACGGTAACACACCTATTGAAGCACCTGACTCTGGTATTGAAGATATGCTACGCATGAGTTTAATTTTCTACTTCCGTGAAGATATGGATAAGTTAGGCACTTGGGATTATGAAAAGACTAGACGTGAGTATGTAGATAGTCGTAGGTTGAATAAAGAACATGAATTGTGGAGACCGTTCTGGAATGGAGTATCACCGTCAATGTGGCATAACGATGAATGGTATGATTACTTGAAAGAACAAGATAAAGGTTTGGAGTGGTTAGAGGATTATCATCCTGAAGCACTTGAAGAGAAAACTACACTAGAGGGGTTCTTCGAATAATGAAAGTTTTAGTCCCAGTACATTCGTTTAATAATTTTGGTGGTATCATTAATCATAACGAGCAGTTGATTGCAGGTTTGAAAGAAGTTGGACACGAGGTGACATTCGCATTCTTAAAACCAACTGCCGTGTATCCTAAGAAAGTAGATATCCCTACAACCCTTGCCGAAGGATATGCCATTGGCGAAGGAACTGGATTACCAGTCCACCAAGGAAAAGGTTGGATTACGGATTACTATTCATTCCTTAACGAGAAAAGTATTCAAGAGTTTGTTGATATGGCAAATACTCACGATGTTGTTATCTGGCAAAGTATCTTCGGTTTCAAGAATAAGAATACAGAGAATAACGTTGATTGGTTGCCTATGGTAGAGGATGTATATGCTAAACAAGTTGCTATCATTCACGATGGTAATTTGAGAAAGTTGTATCCTTGGATTGATAAGTTGAAGCATAAAATTGATGGTCTGGCATGCGTACATCCGAGTGCATATGCAAGTGCTGAGTCAATTGATTTACCTAGAGCAATGATTTTGAATCCTCAACAGATTGACCCATTACCTAAAGCACCTGCATTCAGTGAACGTAAACGTCAGTTGTTATCTGCTCAAACGTTTAAGAGATGGAAACGTGTTGACGATTTAGTAGCAAGTGTTCCTTACTTAAAGGATGCGAAGGTATATGTTGCTGGTGATGGAATTGAAAGAAACTATATGTGTTCAATTGATAAGTGTAAACCAGAATACTACTGTACAAAGGAACGGGATCCAAACGCAACAGAGGACATTCTAGGGAATAAGATATGGGATAATGCAACTGCTAATGGTATGGAATATCTTGGTTTTATCACTGAGGAAAGACGTGACGGAATCCTGAGAGAGTCTTTGTTTATGATTGACTCATCTTGGTCAAACTCATATGGTGAGCACTTTAATAGGGTTGTGGTTGATGCTATGAGAACTGGTACTGTTCCAATTGCTGTTAATAGAGGTATCGCATCTAACGATGACGGAATTGGTTCACTATTTCGACCGAATGAGAATTATCTGATGCTCAAGTATGACTACAAACCTAAAGAGTACGCAGACAAAATCAATCAGTTCTTGGATATCCCTGAGAATGCATATATGAAAATGGTTGAAAACAATTATAAAGTTATTCAGAATTTTGATAGAAAGAAAATTGCTGATGATTATATCAATTTAGCATTCGGAAACCCTGCTGGATATCACGGTAAATTAGAAACACCTAAGTTTGTTGATCCGAAGTTTGAGAGAGATGGAAGTAAGCAATGGGAAGCACACTTCTCTACAGAAGAGGTTGCAACACTTGATTCGTTCTTTGGGTAAATAAAGTGATAAAACGCTTGACTTTTTAATTGAAGTCGAGTATAATTAGTAATATGGATGGTTGAAAAACTATCCACAAACGACTGGATTAACAGTCGGAATTTAACAGTAGGACAACGTTCTACGCAAATATAAGGAGAAATGTATGCAACCCGCAAAAACATTCAAAAAAACAGTTGGTGACTTAATCACCTCATCGTTAAACGGTAAGATTAACCCTAATCCTATCGGTCAACGTCCCCCAGTTTCAGAAGGATGGGGGAAATCAAAAGGTATCATTGAGTCATTACTTAAAGGATACTCTATCGGTCTAATCACTCTACGTGATATCATAAACGATAATGACAATCAAAAAGTGTATAAAGGAACTGACTACTTAGTAATTGATGGTGGACATCGTATTCGTGCATTGAGAGATTTTCAAATGAATAAGTTTGATGTTAATGGTTTAAGATACCTTGACTTGCCAGACGATATCCAGAAATCGTTTCTTGAAATTATTATTAGTGTTGATATATATATTGCTAACAATAAACAGGCAACTGAGATCTTCCGTAGACTTAACACTGTGACACCAGTTAATCCTATTGAAATGATTATGTCAAACGATACATCTACCTTTGCTAAGGAAATTCGTTCTAGAGTTTCATTCTATGCTGAGTATGAGAATAAAGTGCATCCTTTGTTTGATGCTGCAGCAAAAAATGATAAACCCCCTAAACCTTTGAATTGGGCAACTGATGTTAATCCCCGTAGAAAGTGGGATGAATATGTAGCAGTTATTATGATTAAAACTATTAACAGTGGTAATGCTACTGCTGGTCTTGACGTAGTTGCTGAATACGTTGAAGAAGATGCCCCAATTAGTAAATCAAAACTTAAATTGGTTGACCGTTTTCTAGATGACGCATTGAAAGTTAGAAACAGTGTTAAAAGAAAATTCAATACTGATACTTTCTCAGCACTACAACTTGTTTGGTTTGCTTTACTTGAAAAGAATAAGAACTTTAAGATTGGCGACATCGATGCATTTGCCAAAGAGTTCTTCAAAGCACATACGTTTTTGACTGGTAATGCTGTTAATAAGTTTGATACTGAAGTTAGAAAGTTTAAGATTAATGCTACTGATAAGAAGGAAAGAATTGTTAAAGAGTTTGCTAGACGAGCAATTAAAAACTTTGCTAACAAATATAATCAACAAGAAGTTGCTGAGTTATACCTTGACTTAATGCATATTGCTAATGTAGTAACATTCCGTGATGACGTTAGAACTATTAGTCGTGATAAGAAGTTTGATATGCTTGCTGCTCAAAACTTTAAGTGTGGTATTGATGGTTTGCCTTTAGATATCGATGATGCTATCTTTGGCCACGATACACCTTGGAGTAAGGGTGGTCTTTCATCTGATGCTGTTATCATTCGTAATACTCATAATGTTGATATGGGAACTATGACTATCTCTGAGTATAAAGCATATCTTGAGTTTAAAACTGCTCGTGAGTCTATGACTGTTTAACGTATTCAGCCCTGCCTCAACCAGACACTAATAATTATAATATTGGTGTTTCCTAAAACCTCCTGCAATGGGGGTTTTTTATTATTTTACAATCCCTTACTATTTACCGTGTTATTCTTCTACCTATTTGAGCCAATGAGAGTATAATATAAGTATAGATTGAGTTAAAGGAGTAAAATATGAAAAAAGATATAAGGGAAATTGAAGATTTTATGGGTGCTAAGGAAATTGTTGATGATTTCTTTGATTACCTTGATGTGATTACCGACGAGTACAAAAATGAGGTGATTGTTGATGATGAAAAGGAAAAAGTTACTGACCATGGGAAAGCATTCTTTGCTGCTAAGGGTTGGGAAGTTGTTGAATAACCCTAAAATAAACGTGGGAATAAAAGTGATAAAACGCTTGACTTTTACCAAAATTAGGGTATAATTGATGGTGTTGATTGATTGAAAAGGAGTTTATATTATGTTTAACCAAAAAGATTTACTTGCTAAATTACTTGCTACGGAAGATGTTACCGTTATGCATGCTAATGCCAAGACTGCGTCGTTTGACGTGAAAAATCGTGTCCTGACTTTACCAGTCTGGAACGATATGACCAATGAAACTTATGACCACTTGACTGGTCACGAGGTTGGTCATGCCCTTTACACCCCATTTGAGGGTTGGGAAAAAGAACTAAAGAAAAAAGATATGGGTCCAGGTTTCAAATCGTTCTTGAACGTTGTTGAAGATGCTCGTATTGAAAAACTAATTCAAAGACGTTATCCTGGACTGAGACGTTCATTTGTTATGTCTTATAAGAAAATGATTGCTGACGGTTTCTTCGGTGGTGACATTGATAAAATTAATACTTATCCGATAATTGACCGTATCAATACTTTCTTTAAAGCAGGTCCTACTGCTGGTGTTCTTATTGAAACTGATGAGCAAGTTTGGGTTGATGAGATTGAAAAACTTGAAACTTGGGATGAGGTTGTTGATGTTGCTACTCGTCTTTATGAATATGCTAAACTGAAAAAAGAAGAGGAAAATGAACTTGCCCAAGAAATGGAGCATGAGTTTGGTGATGAAGATGAAGATGGTGAATTTGATAATGATGAAGATGGTGAATTTGATAATGATGAATTTGGTGACGAAAGTATTGACGGTGAGTCTGAATCGATTGAAGGTTTAGAGTCTGACCAAACTTCTGATGATGAAACTGATGACGAAGATGCTACTGGTGAGAGTAATATTAAAGGTGCTGGCGATGATGACGTTAAATCTAAAACTGATGAAGCATTAAGTCAAAATATTAATGCCAACTATAACAACGACTCTGGAATTGAAGTTAAAAATATTATGCTGAATACTGCTGATGTTTCTCCACTGATTGTTGATTACAAAACTATTATTTCTGATTTTGAAGAATTTGATATAAAACGTAAAGCAATCGGTGAGTCTATCGATTATATGGGCAATTCTTTATTGCTTGGTAAACGTGGTGAGAAATTGTTTACTAAGTTTATGGCAAACAATAAGAAATCAATTGCTTATCTTGTGAAAGAATTTGAGATGAAGAAGTCAGCTAAGGAATATGTCCGTGCTACTACTGCTAAGACTGGTGTTATTGACCCAGTTAAAATGAACTCTTACTTATATAATGACGATATCTTTAAGAAAGTTACTACCATCCCTGAAGGAAAATCTCACGGAATGATTATGTATCTTGACTGGTCAGGTTCTATGCATTATGATATGAAAGCAACTATGGACCAACTTTTAAACTTGGTGAACTTCTCGCGAATTGTGAACATCCCTTTCTGTGTGTATGCCTTCACTACTGGTTATCAATTAGAGGGTTCAACTGAGAAACTTAAAGGCAATAACCTATTTTATGATGAAGTTAATGCTGATACTGTTTACTATGAGGATAAATTTAGATATCTTGAGTTGTTTAACAGTAAAATGAATAAAAAGGATTTTATTCAAATGCAAAAATATATGCTTGCGTTTGGTTCAGATCCTAGAACTATGCCATATCAATATCAGTTACACGGAACTCCTCTTGATGTTTCTCTTATGGGTGCGTCTAGTTTACACGGAATGTTTTTGAAGCAACACCGTGTTGATATTGTGAATACAATTGTCTTGACTGATGGTGATAGTCATAATGCCCCTGTTAAAACCGTAGAAACAAGCACCGATTATGATGGTGAGGTGAGAACTTTCGAAAGGTCTAGTGGTTTGAATGATTTATTCGGGTGGAGGTTTAAGGGGCAAGTTAATGTGATTGACCCTGTGACTAAGAAAAGATATCCTCTTACTATGGAAACAAATCGTATTGAAGTTACTGATATGTTCTTGAAGATCTATCGTGAGAGAACTGGTTCTACTACTATTGGTTTCCGTATCTTACCTACCCAAATCAATAGAATTCGTAGAGAGTTGGTTTATTTACCATATGATACTGACTATTCTGAGTTGTCAAAAGCAATGAGAAACGATAAGTATTGTGTAATTCCTTCAAATGGTTATGACAAGTATTTTGGAATTGGTGGTGGTAATGATCTGAAGACTGCGAATGGTGCATTTGAGGTTTCTGATGACGCAACTACTGCTCAGTTGAGAAATGCCTTTAAGAAGGCAAGTAAAAATAAAGTGAACTCTCGTGCGTTGTTGAATGAGTTTATACGTGAGGTTGCCTAATACCCTTAAAATAAAGGTGGTTATTCTTTCACCTTTCTGTCGCAATTAGGGTATAATAGGTATTGTAGGTTGAGTTAATATGTTAAATAAAAGGAGTATATATTATGAATAAAATTGAAATGCAAAATAAATTGGCGAAAGTCGTATTCGAGAAATTCGGTTCGACTATGACCAATACTGAAATAACAGAAACTGCTGAGGAAATGGGTATGCCTTTCCCGCACTTTCTGTTGAAAACTGAATTACGTGTTGGTCGTGGCCAATACCGTTCACCTCTTGCTGAGAGAGTTGTTACTAAACAACCTGATACGGTTGCTGCGATGACGGTAAATGTAAGTGACTTTAATGTAGAGAGTGACTCGTTTGCGGAAAACCTTGTTCCTGAGAAGGATCCATTGTTTGTTCCGTTCGGTAACTTTGCTACTGTTAAGAAAGTTTTACAGAGCAAAATGTTCTACCCAATCTTTGTTACTGGTATGTCTGGTAATGGTAAGACGTTCGGTATTGAACAAGCGTGTGCCCAAACTGGTCGGGAAGTTATCCGTGTGAACTTTACGGTTGAAACTGATGAAGATGACTTGATTGGTGGTTTCCGTTTAGTGAACGGTGAAACTAAGTTCTTTAAAGGTCCAGTGATTAAAGCAATGGAAATGGGTGCGGTATTGTTACTTGACGAAATTGACCTTGGTAATCCTTCTAAGATTATGGCTCTTCAGTCAATTCTTGAGGGTGGTGGTTACTTCATTAAGAAGACTGGCGAGTATGTGACTCCGGCAAAAGGTTTTACTGCTATCGCAACTGCTAATACTAAAGGTAAAGGTTCTGATGATGGTCGTTTTATTGGTACTAACATTCTGAATGAAGCATTCCTTGAACGTTTCCCAGTTACGGTTGAGCAGGAATATCCTTCTCCAGCAATTGAGAAGAAAATCCTGGGTCGTGTGTTTGACTCGTTAGATATTAAAGACTCTGACTTTGTTGAGAAACTTGTAGACTGGGCTGATATTATCCGTAAGACTTTTTATGACGGTGGTGTTGACGAAATTATTTCTACTCGTCGTCTGGTTCACGTTGCTAAAGCGTTCTCTATCTTCGGTGATAGAATGAAAGCAATTAACCTATGTATTAACCGTTTTGATGAGGATACTAAGTTGTCGTTTGCTGACTTATATACTAAGGTTGATGCTGGTGTTGAGCAGTATGATGATGCTGCTGGTGCGACTAAGGTTGAAGATGAGGATGTTATTGATAACCCTTTCTAGAGTCTAACTAATAAAAATAAAATTGGCAGGAACTTTACTTCCTGCCTTTTTTATAGTATAATATAATATGAGAATTAACCTTTTGGAGAAAAATGGAATTAGAGATAGAACTGAGTGAATTAAAAAAACGTAAGATATTTGTCGCAACCCCTATGTATGGTGGAGTTTGTCACGGAATGTATTGTAAATCAACTGCCGACCTTGCTAAACTTGGTCAAGCATATGATGTCGATATCAAGTTTTTCTACCTATTCAACGAGTCATTAATCACTCGTGCTAGAAACTATTGTGTTGATGAGTTTATGCGTGGTGATTATACTCACCTGATGTTCATTGACTCAGACATTGGTTTTGACCCGAATGATGTATTATCCCTTGCTGCGATGATGGATCCGGATGAGAAAGATCCTAAGAAACGTAAAGAGATTATGTGTGGTCCATATCCTAAGAAAACTATTGCTTGGGAAAAGATTAAGTTGGCAGTCGATAAAGGTTTTGCTGATGATAATCCAGGAGACTTAGAAAACTTTGTTGGTGATTATGTATTCAACCCAGCAGGTGGTCAATCTGAAATCCGTTTAGACAAACCAGTATCGGTTCTTGAAGGTGGTACAGGTTTTATGATGATCCAACGTAGTGCCTTTGAGAAGTTTGGTGAAGCATATCCTGACTTCTCATACATCCCAGACCACGTAAGAACTAAACACTTTGATGGTAGTCGTGAGATCCATATGTACTTCCAGGCACTAATTGATGAGAAGTCTAAACGTTACTTGTCTGAAGACTATATGTTCTGTCAGTGGATGCGTGAGATTGGAGTTGACACATACTTAGCACCTTGGATGAAACTTCTACACACGGGTTCATATACGTTCGGTGGTTCATTAGTAGACTTGGCAGCACTAGGTGCATCTGCTACTGCTGATGCTGACCAGATTAAGAATATGAAGAAATGAGTAAGTTTAAGTACAGCGAGGATAAGATCCTAAAAGAAATGTACGAATATATTAATGCTACTTATGGCGAGCATTACTCTATGAATAATATTCAGTCTACTGAATTTATAATGGATGCTGGTCATGGGATAGGATTTACTGTTGGGAATATTATTAAGTATGCCCAACGATATGGAAAGAAAGGAACACCTGAAGACCATAGAAAGGATTTGATTAAGGTAATCCACTATGCTATTATGGCGTTACACGTACACGATATAAAATTTAATAATGATAAGGAAATAGATAATGAAGATTAGTAATCAAACAATGGAAATTTTAAAGAATTTCGCAACAGTAAACCCATCAATCGCTTTCAAAGCAGGCAATAAAATTAGAACAGTATCTGAGCAGAAGAATATTCTTGCTGAAGCAACTGTTGTTGAGGATTTCCCTAAAGACTTTGCTATCTATGAGTTGAATCAATTCTTAGGTCTAGTAAGTTTATTTGAGAATGGTGATATGGATTTCGGTGACAAGAGTGTGACATTAACCGAAGGCAGTACTAAATCTCGATACACCTATACTGACTCAAGTATGGTGACAACTCCACCTGAAAAGAATATCGATTTGCCATCTGAAGAAGTTTCATTCAGTATGAGTAAGGATGTATTTGCTCGTGTTCAAAATGCAGCAAATCAATTACAACTTCCAGAGATCGTTGTTCGTGGTGATGGTGAGACAGTTAAGTTGGTAGCAACTGATGTTAAGAACCCAACATCTAATGAATTTGCTGTGAACGTAGGTGAAGATACTCATACATTTAACTTTGTATTCAAGACTGAGAACTTCAAAATGATTGCTGGCGATTATACCGTCACTATTTCGGCGAAGGGAATTTCGCATTTCAAAGGTGATGTAGCACAATATTGGATTGCTACTGAAGCAGGTTCTAAGTACACAGCATAAGGGGAATAATATGACATTGAATGAACAAGATAAGAAAGATATTTTACACGTAATCAAAGATTGCTCTGACTCACTAACTCGTATGGAGGGTGAACGTGAATTTATTAAGGAAGCAATCATTGGTTTGAATGATAAGCATGGACTTGACAAAGCACATCTCCGTAAGGTTGTGAACATTTACTATAAGCAAAACCTAGCAGAAGTCCAAGCACAAAACACCGAAGTTGAAGATCTATATGAATCCTTAACTGGATAATATGTTCGGTTCGTCTATCGGTTAGGACTCTAGGTTTTCATCCTAGTAAGAGGGGTTCGATTCCCCTACCGAATACCAAATTTGATAGAACTTTACTTTTATGTGAATGTAGGGTATAATATAAGTATATGATGGAGAATGTGAATGGAAGACTTTTTATGGGTTGAAAAATACCGCCCAAAGACGGTTGCTGATACCGTATTACCAGCAGATCTAAAAGCAACGTTTCAACAGTTCGTTGACAATAAAAATGTACCAAACCTATTATTGACTGGATCGGCAGGTGTCGGCAAGACAACTATCGCAAAGGCAATGCTTGAAGAGATTGGTTCTGACTATATTGTTATCAACGGTTCTGATGAAGGCAGACTAATTGACACACTGAGAACTAAGATTAAAAACTTTGCTTCAAGTATGTCATTAGCAGGTGGACGTAAGTATGTCATCCTAGATGAAGCAGACTACCTTAATGCTGAGACAGTACAACCTGCTCTTAGAAACTTTATGGAGGAATACTCATCTAATTGTGGATTCATCCTAACGTGTAACTTCGTTAATAAGATTATCGCACCTCTACACTCACGTTGTTCTGTGGTTGAGTTTAAGATTGGTAATAAAGATAAACCTAAAATGGCAAGTGAATTCTTCCATCGTGTTTGTATGATTCTTGACTTTGAGAACATTGAGTATGAGGAAAAGGTTATTGCTGAGATTATCACTAAGCACTTCCCTGACAACAGACGTGTACTAAACGAACTACAACGTTACAGTGCTACTGGCAAGATTGATGCGGGGATCTTAGTCAATACTTCAGATGCTAACTTCAAGACGTTAATGGATGCCTTGAAGAATAAGGAATTCTCAACTGCTCGTAAATGGGTGGGTCAAAATATTGATGGGGATATCGCACCGTTCTTCCGTAAGTTATATGATACGATGTATGAGCATGCTGAACCTGCTAGCATTCCTCAAATCGTAGTAACGTTAGCAGACTATCAACATAAAAGTGCATTTGCTGCCGACCAAGAGATTAACACGATGGCATTATTGACTGAAATTATGGTGGACACGGATTGGAAGAAATGAAATGTGTAATATACGATTATGAAACTTTAAGCCAAAACGCATTCAATGGTGTTGTATTATCTGTTGCTGGAATTGCATATGATGAAGATCGTTTCTTAACCAACCCATACACCTACGAAGAACTACTCGATAGTTGTGAGTATGTTAAGTTTGATGTTAAAGACCAAGTTAAGTATGGTCGTAAGGTTGAGAAAGGTTCATTAGATTGGTGGAAGTCGCAGTCTAAAGATGCTCAAAAGCAATTGATGCCATCTGATAATGATGTGTCAATCTCAGAATTACTTCTGTTCCTAGAAAGACTAAACATAGCAACTGCTAAAAAGGTATTCACACGAGGTAACTCATTCGATCCAGTATTCACACGATCTATATGTGATAGTCTAGGAATAGCAGATCCGACTCCATGGTGGGTCATCAGGGACGTACGATCTTATATAGACGGTTTCACTTATGGAACGGACATTAACCACGACTTCATTCCAAAAGACTTAGTTGATAAGTTTGTTCAACACGATCCAGAACACGATGTAGCAATGGATGTGATGAGAATGCAATTCTTAATCAGGACAATATATGGCAAAGACTAATCCGTTTGACTTCACCAATTCAATCAACAGTTCTAAAAAGAATTTGATGAGGAAAACTGACAACGATGTGCTTGCTGAGAAATCATACAGTCCATTCCTAACTAACCGTGCATTGTCATATCATAATGATACAGTTGCTATTGCTAATGAGATGAACACCAGACACTCACTTGATAAACGTTTACAGTATGAATTCTTATTGAATATTGTACGTCCGAAGAAAAGATATGCTAAGTGGTCTAAGAAAGAGAAGGGTGGAGATGTTGATATTGTCAAGGAATATTTCAAGTACAATGATATCAAAGCAAGGCAAGCATTAACAATATTGACTAAGGAACAGATTGTAGAGATTAGACAGAAGTTGGAGAAGGGTGGTAAAGGTTAATTATTATAAATATTCTAAATAATCAATTAATTATGAGATCCAAATGATAGATACAATGATAGAAGTCACAATTGCGAAAGAAGATGACTTCTTAAAGATTAGAGAAACACTTACTCGCATAGGTGTGTCATCTCAAAAGAATAAAACCATATACCAATCCTGCCATATTCTACATAAGAAAGGTAAGTATTACATCACACACTTCAAAGAGTTGTTTGCCTTAGATGGCAAACCAAGCAACTTCGGTGATGAAGATAAAGGTCGTAGAAATACAATTTCCAATCTTCTAGCAGAATGGGGTTTGGTAACTCTTGTTGATAATGAGAAGAGCAAAGATCCAGTTGCTCCTCTGAGTCAAATCAAAATCCTTCCGTATAAAGAAAAACGTGAATGGAACCTAGAACCTAAATACAATTTAGGAAAAAACTTCTAAAAACTTTACTTTCATACCGTTTCAAGGTATAATAAAGGTAACGAACAAGTATAAATAAACTGAACATTCCTGATAAGGAAATGTCCGTGACGACATTAAACTATTTTTTAAACAAAAAAGAGGTAAGAAATATGTTAGATAAAATTAACAGTTGGATTAAAGCAGGTACTGAAACAGGTGTAGCATTAATCGCATTCGCGATTGTATTACAGGTAATTTTTGGTGGAACTGTCCCTTTCGTAGGTGGTGATATTATTGCTACTATTACTGGTATCGTTGCACAACTTGGTGCTCAAGGACTTGTTGGTCTTGTTGCTGCTGCAGTGCTATATAAACTTTTCAATAAGTAAAGTTATATGAAGTTTAGTAGAACTTAAAACTACGAACCACTTTCAGTCAGCGAAGACGTCGGCGTTATAATGGGAGATAAGGATTGGCTAAAGTCGATCGAGTGTTCCCACCAAATTTGGTAATTCCGTGAGTTATAATCATAGGCATTACCATTTACTCTTTATTGGAGTTATGATGGACACGAGTTCAATTCTCGTCGACTCCACCAATGAAGGTATTGTTTCCCCCGACAGTATCTTCTTTGATGGGGTTGCTAGGTTTCGACATGGTAACAGAAGGTTTAGAGTTGTAAGACCCAAAGTAAACGCAAACGCAGATACTTACGCAATCGCAGCCTGATAGGCATAGTGTGATTTGAGGATTTAGGCAGGATGAACCTTATAACCAAATCATCCTCCAACTTTATTAAGGAACGCATTACATCCTCCCCCACTGTAGTGTGTTCCTTAATGAGGTTAATACTTCATTATGACGAGTTGCTCAATAGAGGACTCATTTTATAACTCGCTTAACAGGAGAAAATAATATGACTACAAGTGCATATAACTTCCCGAGAGATCTATTCTTGGGATTCGATAGTTTGTTTGATAATCTATATCAATACGAAGGCAATCAACAATCAAAACAACAAACCTACCCACCATATAACGTGGTAAAGAAAGATGATAATCATTATCTAATTGAGATCGCTGTCGCAGGATTCAAATCAGATGATATTGATTTAACTTTGGAGAAGGGTGTTTTGACAGTGGAAGGAAACAAGAAACTTAAAGAAGAGGCAACTGAATATATCCGTAAGGGTATTTCTGCTCGTAATTTTAAACGTTCTTTCACTCTTGCTGATACTATCAAAGTGGTTGGTGCTGACGTTGTAGATGGACTATTACTAATTGGTCTTGAAAACGTTGTACCAGAAGAAGAAAAACCTAAAACAATTAATCTTGGAGAGTTTACAAAATCTGCTAAGAAGATCTTGTTAGGTTAATTATAATGAATAGGGGATTTTCGGATCCCCGACTATGGAGAAATAAGAATGGCAAACGTGTCAAAAATGAACAAGAAACAATTAATGGACCACGGCAAAAAGTTAGGTATTAAACTTGACGATGGCATGGTCAAAAAGACTATGGTCGGTTTAATTAAAGATGCTAAGGCCACATCTACACCAGCACCTAAAGCAAAGGCAAAACCTAAAGCAAAGATCGTAGGCAAACCACCAACACCTCAACCAATTCAAATGCCCAAAAAGGTCGTTGAAGATAAATCTATCTGGCAAAAAGTCAAAGACTTTTTCGGAGTATAGTATGGATGAAGTTAAGATTGTAAGACTCACAACAGGTGAGGAATTGCTATGTAAGATGGATCCCGCATCAACAATGATTGGACCGATTGTAGTTGACACACCAGTACTAATTCTACCAACTGCTGATGGAAAACTAACATTTATGCCATACATGCCGTATGCTGATATTAAGAAATTGAAAATCAAAGAACGTAGTATTATGTTCATTGTAGACCCAACTGAAGAACTCGCAGCACAATATAGAAATATGATTGGCGATGTAGTTGTACCACCAAAACCTAAAATCGTGGTCTAAACTTTACTTTTGGGGAGTTATATTATATAATATAAGTAATGAATAAATTTTACACGAACTTTTACCAACGAGGTAATAACGTCTATATTCGTGGATATAAAGATGGTAAACGTTTCAGAGATAAGATCTGGTACAAACCGTCACTGTTTATTTCCACTAACAAAGACACCGAATTCAAAAATATCAAAGGTGAACCAGTTGATGCTGTTGTTCAAGAATCTATGGGTGATGCCAGAAAATTCTTTCAGAAGTATGATGGTGTTTCAAACTTTGAAGTCTGCGGAACTACTCAGTATGCATACTCTTGCATCAATGAGGAATTCGATAACTCATTCAACCAAGAAGATATTGTTGTTGTAAACTTCGATATCGAGGTTGCATCTGGTGATGGGTTCCCTAGTCCAGATGAAGCATCTCAAGAAGTGACAGCAATCACTGCTAGTTACAAGGGTGTCTACTACACTTTCGGTTGTCAAGACTATACGGTTAAACGTAAGGACAACAAGTATATCAAGTGTCACGATGAGAAACACTTGCTACATCGTTTCCTTCAGTTTTGGCAGTCTGCCGATCCAGATATTATTACTGGTTGGAACATCCGTTTCTTCGATATCCCATACTTAGTGAATAGGATGCGTAAGTTACTCGGTGATAAGCAAACTAAAAACTTCTCACCTGCTGGGTTAATCAAAGAACACATTCAAACAGTGTTT
>Ga0209141_1000996_pt1 | contig 16239 bp, 17 predicted proteins | sample SaaInlLV_10m_DNA_2_FD_184676 | JGI IMG/M metagenome (GOLD analysis project Ga0209141, IMG submission 184676) | Marine microbial communities from expanding oxygen minimum zones in the Saanich Inlet - Saanich Inlet SI074_LV_150m_DNA (SPAdes) (version 2) | ecosystem: Environmental > Aquatic >... | reverse complement strand
TATAAAAATCTTTAAAAGAAACGAAAAAGAATCGACTAGTATAGAATCGTCTTCCAGGACTTCTCAAGGCTTAGAAAGGGTGCTATATGAAAGCCAGGATGGGTCTTTAAAGCTGTTAAAGCCAGATACCGTAAGTAATGGGTTACTGACCTATACGAAGCTTCAGAACAGGCTTTTAGACGATTTGGTTATTGGGTATAGAATTTTTATTCCAAGAAAAACAAGACTACAGGCAAAATGCATAGATCCTGCAACAGGAATAACTATTTACAGTAATATCTTAGAGGTAAACACTGAATTGCCTGAAATCTATAAGAGCCATCTAGAGCTGGACGGAGATCAGTCTACAATAGATATTGGGAATTTTTTAAGTTACAGTCCAGTAGATGGAAGTAAAATATATTTTGAGGTTGAACCATGAGCAATTCAGACAAATTAAATAAACTAGCTGCGAATATAATTAACTTTGCTAGTGGCGAGAGATTGACTAGTGACAAATTGAACGAACTAGTCAGCCTCTTAGAGATCAATATCAATAATATGTCTGCTGCTATTGGAGATATATATGATGAGAATTATGATGAAGATAAATATAATTCTTGGGGCAAGCAGTTTACAGAGAATACAGACGTTGTAGGTGCTAAAAAAAGACGACTTGATATTGCAAATATAGCAAGGCTAATAGGTCCAGCAAGCAATCTCAATCCCAGGAGTGCAAGCTATGGCAACGAAGAATCAACTATTGTCGAACTGATCCCTGGTGACGTTAGCAGTTATACTTTAAAATACCCATTAAAGTCTGGCGGCGTACCTATGATTCCTGGTTATACAAAAGTAGCGAATGTATACTCCTTGACAGGTTTAGCCACTTTTTATTTTCTTGAAGACACTAACACTCTTTATTTTTCATCACCACTAAGTGAGACTAAAGATGTCACTTATATAACAAGGCCTACTGAGTATGCAGGTGGGCCTAACTATCTAGGCGCTAGATTTAATGTATTGCCTGACCCAAACCAAGTCGAAGGCATTGTAGTTACTCTTAATACTGATAATAGCGGAAATGTTAGCTATAGCTTAACTATGCCGTTAGTTATTAATCAGCAGTCAGACCATGCAGGGCTAATGACCATTTTAGGCGATGGAGACTTTAATAAGAATAAAGTTTTAAGCTTACCAGAATGGTACATTCGCTTAAGCGATGGAGAAGCTATCCCTGAATATTTATTGTATTTGAAAAATTACGATACTTACGAGAGTTATACGGATGCCGTTTATACAAAAGTGAGCGACACTGAAATATTAGTGACAGGAATTAACTTAGGAGGTGATCAGGACTGTGTGGACGGGTATGATTTTAGGTTAATAACTGTAGGTACAGATATTACTACATCTATAGATGACTTACGAAACAAAACTTTTTTACATAAACATGATGGTTCCTTTGGGGAACCTAGAATAGACATCAAAAATATTGTTGGCTTTTATGAAAAAGCAGCCCCTAGTGGGGCTTACTACCCAAGCAGTACAGAATGGAATCCTATCAGTAATCTCTTGCATAGGGATGGCTGGGTAAAAGATAGCGACACTGTTAATGGTGACAATGCCATGCGTGGGCCCTTAATGATGGCACTACAGAGTTTTGACCCCTTAGCTAACCGTGTTGTGACGGGGTCGGGCACAAGTGAAGCTATTTATTTTGGAGAAGAGAATAAAAAGATAAGCTCTACAGGTAGTTACTTGTCTATAATGGCTGAATCAACTGAGCTGAATACGGGCAGAGGCATATTTATTAGCTCTTATGGCGATACTGCTCCTGAAGATGCGTTAAGACTTCAGAGCTCAAAAAACATACTTTTAACAGCTATGAATAGACTCAATAGCAATAATTGTGGCGCTTATTATACTAGAACCGCAGACCCATTTGTAGCGGACGTTAATGCAGACAATTCATATTATAAAAACATTATTGAGAACACTCAAAGTTTTAAAAAGACAGCACTAGAAGATCACCACTTACTATTTGAAATAGAACTAGATGACTTAGAAGACTTAATACATACTGGGCTTAATATTAATTTTACAACCCACTCACTGTATCACATGACTACGATAGACAATAATGGAGTTGCCACACCAGATGGTGGAGAATGGGAATTAAAAGCTCTCGCACCAGACGATCTTCCTAACCAACTATTTATAGATATAAATTACTTTAAAAGAATCGATTCTACAAAGTTAAAGGATCTTTTTGAATATAAAATTAATAATACCTTATCTACTATAGATTATATGGGTTATTCTATTGCTCATGACAAAGTTTTAATAAGCTTAAGCTCTAAAAAGCCAAACGGGAACTACCGCCTTGATTTAAGAGGTAAAAATTTTGTTAAAGATGTTGGTGGGACTGATTATACTTATTATATTAGTCCTTTTGTAAAGATTGAGGGCAATAGCATGCCCACAAACACTACTCCTGTTAAAACAGAAGATGCCTATGTCGTTATAGACAGGTTTAAGAACTATGTCAGCGCTGGAGAAAATGAACACTGTATCTATGAATGCAAATATGACTTATTTATACATCTTCAACCAATCTATACACAACACGAGACGGCTAGTCTGGCAATTGCGTTCAATTATAATGGGCATGTAACCAATGGCTTATACCAAGGAGCCTTCAGTGGATATGAGGCTTCAACTGATAATACAAGCGTAATACTAGTAGAAGATATGAGAATTGTATTTAGTAGTAATAGTGGAGTTATTGCCTGTATAGACCCGGATGGTGCGCATCCATACATTTCATGTGATGTTGGTAGTGTTTTTGTAGACAAGATAAAACTTTCAGTTACAGAGAGAGTGAACTTGATGAACAAGACTGCTGTATTGCACGTAGAGGCTTTACTCCCTACAAGCTTGCCAAGCAACGTTAACTTTGGCCTACCAGTAGTTCTGTAGGTGTGGCAATAGTACGTTAGGAGCGATATATGGGACTTTCTATAGGCTTTATTCCAAATTCTAAGGGCATTACTAGGAGTATAAAACTTTTAGGTGTTGTCTCTAAGCCAATCGAACGATTAAAGGGGACTACTAGAGCAGATGAGCGCTCTATAAGTTTAGCTTATTTTGAGTCAGAGGAACTTAATTCTTCGAGGCATATTCAGGTCGAAGACAGAAGTATTGACTACGACTTTAATAATAGGCGTTCTATAAACGAACAAGCTTTTAAAACGTATAAGACTCAATCATTTTTTTCCGCTTATAAGAATGTTTTGATAACCACATATATAGGTATGAACAAGCATAGAGAAGAGATACCCCTTTATTACAAACATAAAAAGAGTAAGTCGTCTGACATACTAAGGGTTGTTGTTCATAAAAAAACCAACAATGCTTTAGAAGATACAATTAATTATGGTTTTTCTTTAATAGAAGGAAACGTATATTTTAATTATCAAAATTCTTACAATGAAATTACTAATGAATATGAGTTATATTTTTTAACAATTAGCTATACTGACGGTAGCTCTGAAAGTTGTATAATAAACCCAGTACCAGCTATAGAGAAAGCCAATAGCGTTAATTACAAGACAGACGTTGTTTACACTCAGTACAAAAAAATAAATGGTTATCAGTATTCTCTTGTTATGAGCGATACCGTGCCTGGCTTTATATGTAGTACTGGCTTAAATTCTTTAACTCTTTTTGTTAAAGAATTAAAAAGCAACTCCATTTATATAAAGAAGCCAGAATCACAAAGAATAACTAATGAATGGTTAATAGAAATAAATGCAGGAGAAGTATACAGGAATATTAGTAATATAATATATAGATATCATATTCCAGAATACAGGAATCAGCCATTTTCTAAAGCTGCTCCAAACTTATTTGTTTTTAATAAGGACTGTAGCGTTGTGACAGAAAAGGTAATAAAGTTACCTTTAAGAAAGATCTCATATAGCGAAGAAATGCCTGTTGTCTTAAAGATGTATGATCTTGACGATAAGCTTGTAGATGGCTTTGATGCAAGTATAGAGAGTGTAGACGAGAAGGCCGGTTTAATTGTTTTAAAAAACAACTTAAGTTTTGGTGAAGCCTTTAGTATTAAAGCTGATTTTTACTACAATACTGAGACTTATGTTTTGAATGAATATAACTTAAATCCTTATCAAAATAAGGATGCTTTGAATGAGAAGTATCATATCTATATAAAGCCTAATGAAGACTTAAGGTCTGTAAAAGTCTATAAAGATTCAGAAGACCTGTCCGTTATTCCAAATGAATATCTCTATTTAGGCAGTGTCTTTTATGAAGAAGATTACAATATTGAAGATAGCTTTTCGTTTGATTTGAAAAACAACCAAAGGTATGTATCTCTTGAAGATACCTTAGGTGTTAATCCATACATACTTCAAAGCAGGTATGGCTATGGGGCTAAAGGTCAGGTATTGCAAAAAAACAATATCGTCATTGTAGACCTGCCTAGCTCTTATGAAACTAGTGAGGAGTATACAGAAGAAGAACTTTACGACTTATTTAAAAGAAAATTAAAAATGGGGAGCAATTTAATCTTCAACTACAAAGATGATATGCCTGAGTTAACTCTTAAAAGCAGTCCTAATGGAGTGGAGATTGAGTATAGTTTTGAGGGGCTAGGGCTATATTCTATATATAGGCTTGATGTCAATTCTAACGAAGAGGAAACCCTTGTGGAAAGCAAAGAGTACGGTAAGAGTGATGCTGACTTATTACAATCTTACAACATCCTTTATACTGATGTAAATGTAGTCAGTGGATCCACCTATAGCTATAGTATAAAATACAACGATATTAGAAGTAAAAGATATTATGAGATAAGGGTAGAGTGATGAGTGATTATACTTTTGAATATGATTCAACCCAGAAGACGCTTCAAATCATGAAAGTTACTTCTAACACCACCTTGCAAGCCCCAAAGCTTTACTTAAAGCCAAGCTATGATTTTGGGACTTTCGATACAGTAAGAAGTCACACTCCAGAAGCAGACTACTTGTATTTATTAAGGTCAGGGGTTTTGAGTGCTACTTTAGACTCAAGGACTATTCAGTTTGGGTTTGGCGATGGAGACTCTTATAAGAATGGTTTTGCATTAAAGTTAGACTCTAATGGCCTTGCTACGGGATTAACAAATAACGAGCAGGTAACATTAAACTTAACATTAGGAACTATTGACAGAGCTATTCGTATTGAGTTTGAGGTTGTATAATGCAAGAGCTAGTAAACGTAGATAGCCAACGAAAAGCAATGCGATTTCGCAATGCCATCTTATATCCTAGCAGGAGTCATAGAGAGCTTGAAGAGAGAGCAGTTGCTAGTGCGAACCTTGCGTTGGGATTAAATCATCGGTTTAAAATTACTGATACAGATACTAATACAAGTAGCAGTATTTATTTTTTAAAATATGTAAACCTTGTTGCTAAATGTGAAGCAATTAAGTTGGGGTTGATTGAATTTGAAAACTCATTTGAAAACTTCTATTTAAGTTATAAAAGATCTTTACTTAGTTTTTCAGCCTCAGAAGACTTTTTAAAAAAGTTGCGCTTTGAAAACTTAAAAAAAAGAAAAACAACTTATAAACTTTATAAGAGAATAAATAGCTTTAAAAATTCAAATATAGATAGCCTAAATGATTTTAAACACCCTAATATTATTGACTACTATTTTAGTAGAGAGTCTTTCTGTAGTGTAAAAAACGACTTAATAACTTTGCCTTTATTTAATGAGAGAAATTTAAAAATAAAGGACATTAGATTAGATATAAATAAGTCTAACAATTTCAAAACAAACGACCCTCTTTCAAACTTAAAGACAGAAGCAACAAGTTGTCAGCAAATATTAAAGAGTGAAAGTTTCTTAACCTCAGGCTCTTCATTATGTTACATCTTTGAATTTAGTAAAAAAAGCAGCTTCAATAAGATTGAGATCATTGACAGTAGTATTAATGAAGCTTCAGTTGCTGAGATGTTTTTTTATAAAAACCAGCAAAAGATAACACTGTCTTTTGTAAAAATAAAAAAGCTAAATAAAAGCATTTTCTTACTTAACGATTCTTATTTAGCAAAAAGAATCTACATTGTATTCAATCAATTTGATTATGTTGAAAAAAGTGTAGACGAAGATTTGAGTGTAGATTCTATAGTATTGAATACGCCTCTTGGTAGTCTAGAACTCGTCAGCAATAAAAAAGAATACTATTGGTACGAAATCAATATCGATAAAGTTTCTTTTAAGCATGAAAACTTTAAGCAAACAGGCTTTATAAAGATAGACGAAAAGATAGATGTCGCTGATCTAAGTAGAGTTATGATAGATCTCAAAGGGTTTAATATTTCTGGTAATGTTGAGTTGTATCTAGAAAGAGAAAAGCTTTTTAATGAAAAAGTAACTAGCACTACCACTAAAGAAAACCTTAATGAAATAATCAAAATCCAAGACTGCTTATACCTAAGCGTTTATCTAGTCTTAAATAGTAATTCTGAAATAGTTCGTATATCAAGTATTGATATCAAAGGAGCTTGAACGATGTCTTTGAATGATCTAAAGAAAGGCTTCAACAATACTACCTTAGTTACTGAAAGCCTAAATGTTCAAAGGAGTGCAATCAAAGAGAAGACCTTAGCAGAGATTCATAGGCTAGCGTCTTATAAAGACAGGTTGATCAAATTAAAAGAGGATTTGATAGAACCAAGCTCTCTTGACCAGTTAACAAAAAACGACTTCAATAGTTATAGAGTTTACATCAATGAGCTTATAGACGCTGTATTAAAGAAAATAGTACATTTAGATGCTAAAAAAAACGAATTCCAATCTGAGAAAGAAATAGCCCTGCTTAGATTGCAAAGTAAGATTCTTCGATGTCAAAGAAGAATTAGCTACTTGTCTAATACTAATAAAGACTATAGCTGGATTTCAGAGGAAAAGTTTTTAACCTTAGATAATCTAAATGCGAACGATACAACATTGAATCTTAATCAGACTGTGGGCCAAGCTACGTTGCCTATAAAAAGTTCTGAAAATATTGTGATTAGGGAGATATTAGTAGGGACTGAAAGTAACTGTATTGTGGGAGCTCCAGAAGGAGGTAACAATATCATTACAAACCTTTTCTCAGAAGACCCTACTAAGAACTTTTCTTGTTATAAAGTCAATGACCCTGACACTATGATTTCCTTGCAGCTTGTATTCTCAAAAGAAGAGATCGTTAATTTTTTCTACATGAAGCTTGCAGACAACTCACGGCAAAAAATCAATGATATTCAAGACATTAGATTTTACAAAGAGTCCGGAGAAGAAGTTTCTATAAAGAGTTTAACTGAAAACAGTTTAGACTTTAAAAATAATAAAGAGTTGGAATTGTTTTTTATTCCTACAAAAGTAAAATATGCAAAAATCTTTTTAAAACAAAAGCAGCAATATTTTTATAACGGAATACCTTATAATCAAATAGACCTGTCATATTTAGAATTTAAAAAAATAAGGTTTGAAAAGACAGGAACTTTCAAAAGCCAAGAGCTAGGACTTAATGGAAGAAAGATCTTAACTCTAAGTAACGAAGTCTCTGCTTATCCTGAAGATAGTAGCTATGACTTAAGCACTACGGTCTATGCAAACGGAGACGCCTTCTTGAAGGAAGGCCTCTCGAATGAGTACATCTTTAATACTTTTCCTAACTCCCTCTGCTATCAGATAAATATTTCAAGGAATGATGACGCTAGGAATATCACGGTGGCAAAAGACAATCTTTATAACTTTGATCTTATCAAAAGTTATTTCAATCCATTACTAGACTTTTCCATGGAAGAAGATCTTGCTACTTATGGGAGTAAAATAAAATGCTCCCATAAATTAACAGGTACTTTAAAAGAAAGTAGAAGGTCTAAAAGTTTTCACTTAGGATTCGACAAAGAAGACTTTGACTCAGGAACTCAAATAGTATTAAGAATAAAGGGAGAGCTTCAAGACCCAATTGACATACCTGAAAAAGGTATGATCGAGAATCAAGAGATTGAAAAGACAGAACTGCTTTACGCTGAAGTTCAGCCAAAGATTGTCTTTGATCAAACTAAGTACTACCTTGAGCTTGGAGAATCTTTCGACTTAAACGAAGTATCATTCGTTATAAATGGCGAAGAAAAAGATATCGAATACAAGCCTTATCTAGACTCAACAGGTTCTATCAAAGGTGTAGTTGTGGCTTCACTAAGCGAAGCAGGACTAAGAAAGACTTTTTCTATAGCCGAGATGACCGGTGGGGATTCTCCCTCTATGATAATTGAAAACACTTTAATATTTAAAGACAACTTGGGAGAAGGCTTTGTAAAAAGAGGTTTTATTGATGGGGTTGAAGAGCTGCTAGGAGAAGGTTCTCTTCTCGAAGAGGCTATAAATTCTCAAGTAGTAACAACTAACAAAGTAATTGCAATGGAACTCAGTGAATTAGTGGTAGAAGGCCTCGGAGGAGGCTTATACAAAGATGGGAACTTTGTAAAAGCGTTGAGCTTTTCCCCTAATGCAGTAGTAATCAACGGTCTTGAAGACGATGAATGTATAGTAGATCTAGGAACAAATGTCCTTTATTTAAAAACTACTGAAAGCAGTTTCTTTACTGGTTACACAGTTAGATATGGTTACTTAAATTTAAATCAAAGTTCAGAATCTTATTACTCTGTAGACTATCAGTCAGGGAATATATTCTTCTCCCCTGAAGTGACTGGTAGTAAACGAGTCTCTTTTGAAACGTTAGATTGTAAAGTACGATTTAAACCAGCAAAATATTTAGACGTGAAAGTAAATAAAAATTCAATTCTTGTTACTTCAAAGAAGCCAATAGAAACTTTCTCACAGAACTTGTTAAGCCTTTACTTGCATAAAGAAGCGAGTCAAATAAGCATAGAAGACCTTAATGAGTTTTATACTCCTGTATTGTCAAAAATAAGTTTAGGTGGAACATGAGAAATAAAAGAAGTTTTTTAGAAAATCAAAAAGAAGAATATATAAAGAAATTATATAAAGAGAATAGTGGTAATTTTTTATTACCAAGAGCCAGACATATAGATTCTTTAGAAGAAGTAAAAGATGATTCAAGTTTTTTGAATTGGAAAGACACCAAGATCCTTCATGGGAAGGGATCTTCCGCAGTAAAAAGCGCTGAGACCAGAGAGAAGCTTTACTCTAACTTAGAAACAATAAGCAATCTTATTAGTGGTATTGAAGAGAAGATGTTTAACAACCACAGGAGTTATATCAATAGCTTCGTTTCTTTAGAAAAAAAGATAAAGAAGATAGAAGCTGATGCTAACCGTGATATTCTTTTAGCATTAAGAGATGACCCGTTTAGTTATGGAATAACAGACAACTTTAATTCTAGAGAATATCTTGATGAGATTAGATCTGATACAGAATTAACTCAAGGTAAAATCTTTTTAAAAAGTGTTAGCAATTCTGAGCGTAAGCTAAAAGCTAGAAAGATAACATCAAGAGTAACATCTAGCGATGGTGCACTTAGTAATGTAAAAGAGATTAATAATAATAGAAACATTCTTCAGAAGGATGGAAGTTTCTTTAAAATACTTGCAGAAAGCAGCTCAAGGAAAAGCCTAATAGAACTAGAGATTACTATTGAGCTAGAGAATGAAGAGTCTATAGATCGATTGAAGATTCTTTCTAAACCTATAGAACGTAGTCATAAAGAAAGCGTTAGTTTGCTTTACTCCAAGAATGGAAAAAGTTTCATAAGTTTAGATCCAGAGCGAGTGGATAATAAGGGAAACATCTTTGAGATACAGGATACAGACATAAAGGTTTTGAAAGTCAAATTCTATAAGCTAGGACCAGACCTAACAGCCAACCTTAAGAATGAATATCTATTTGCAATAGATTATATTGGTATCGTTGATTATGTATTTGATACAAGCAGTACCGCTTATTTAGGCCCTTATCCTATTGTTGATGAAGATGAAAATCCGATAGATTTTTCATTAGCTACAATAGAGACTGGTACTTGTTGTGTAACTCCAAACGAAACAAGCATCTCTTTTTATTTATCAAAAGATGGGCAAAATTATATTCCAATAGGATATTTTGGAGAAAGTAATACTGTTGTAGAGTTTAAAAATACAATCAATACAGCCATATTCTCTATGGTAGAACCTGCGACAGATTCAGATGTCGTAAAAAGAGGAAGTGATTATGTGCTGAACAACTTTATCTCTAGCCAAATAGATTTTGTTAGGGGAAGTTTAAGTATTAAAAAAGGTGTTGGCAAGTGGGCTCAAGCAGGTAACGTATATTCTTCCCTTGTAGAAATAGCCAATATTGAAGGTGCTTATTTCGACTTAAAAGAAACTGAATGTAAAATAAACGGAGTTGACAGAAGTGGTCTAGTCTTTTTAAGCCAAGGCTATCATAAGATAAGCACGACACGGTATAAAGAGATACCAAAGCATATGAACTCTTTAGCCGATATTAAGGCTGTAGATGATTATTATCCTACTAACCATAAGTACCTCTTTGAGGGCTATAAATATAGTCAAAGCTATACAGAAGAAAAAGTATACGTAGGCGCTGACAACTTATACAAAACGGAACTGCTAGAATCTGATTCTAAAGAAGATCTAGCAGGAAAGTATTATATACTTGAAGATTCTGGAGATGTGTTTTTTGTCGTAGAGCAAAACTCGCAAGATGAGTTTTATATAGAGTGCAAAATTAATGAAAATATTACGGACAATAAGGTATATATAAAAGCGATACTTAAAAGTGACAATCCATACAAAAGTCCTAGAATAGATTCAGTACAAGTAAGAGTGGTTTAATATGGCTAGAAATATATCTTCTTTGAATTCTCAAATAATTATAAACTCTGGAAATATTGTTGACCCTAACAACAGTAAGGCTATTGTTAGAAACTCAGAACGTGTACGCAACGATCTTTTAAATATATCTGAGTACATTAACGGGATGGTTTATTATCTTTTTAAAAGCTTACCAGATGGCACTCTTTATCCTCAAGACGCTGCAGAAGAAGGGCTCTCTGGAAACACCCTAGTAGCAAACCCTTCTGCAACAAGTAGTTTCTCTGATGTTTTTTGGTTCAGCAGTAGCGTTAACGGAGGTAGGGCAAAAACAGTGACTGAAGCGATAGAGTCTTTGCAAGCAAAGCTCCTTCAGCAACAAGTTAATATCTCTGTTCTTCAGTCAATAGATATTACACAATTAACTTCTATGGTTAATTCAAGTGCAGAGTCTGTAGCTCAAGTTAGGAGGAATGTATTTGGAAGCGCTTTTGGAAGCGCATCTAATGACTTAGAGTTTCCAATAAAAGAATATGTTTTTCAACTTTATAAAACACTATTTAACACTGAGTTTTTGGAACTAAACGATAACTCTACCGAATTCCCTTCGCTTACTGCCAATATACCAATTGCTCAGTCTCTTATTCCTGGTTGTGGTAGCTACGCAAGCTTAGAGGATGAGCTTTCGGCAATAAAGCTCATCCTCAACAATAATTCTTGCGATCCTGATTTTGTATTGTCTTGGCCTGTAGCTACCTTTCCAATAGCTCCAGCAACTAGCGATATTAAAACATCCTTGACTACTATAATTGGTAAGCTTTCTGAAGCGCTAGTGGAGACATCTCTTAATGCGACTAGCATTACTGGCCTGACTGATGAGGTCGCATTATTAACAGGAACAAGCTTGGCTAGCGATAGCGTTGCAGGAATAGTAGAAGAAGCTACTTCTGCGGAAGTACTAATGGGGACAGAAGTAAGCGGTAGTAATAGACTTTATTTGAATCCAAAAACATTTTGCGACACTATATTTAATAACACCCAGGCTGATTTTTTAGCTCAAGCCAATAGTTTTGGCAGAGCATGGGTACAAGCCACTAAATACTGTATAGATAGTGGTGAGATTACATTGCCTAGTGGTAGTAGTAGTGGATACGAGCATTATATAAATATAGCTCGAACAAACTCACCTATAGGTAGTTTTCAAGCTGAAGAGAATAGGCATTATTCTACGGATACGGAAAATGGTATAGTTACATTTACTTTGGATTTAGGCTCGGTCAGCAATGGAGATTTATTTAGATTTAAGAACATCACCTCAAGTGGGACGATCATTCTAAAAACGCCTGCAACATTTGGATATACTATAGAAGGCGTGAATAGTTATAATGTTACAGGACCTTATGCGTGTATAACTTTAATGGTAGATACTCACAGTAGTACATTGCAAGTAATCAGTAAGTACGGCTGAGGAGAAGTATGATGCAAGAAAAACTATTGGACCAAAAATCTTCTATTGATTTGATTGAATATAGGCTTAATCGTTTTGAAGCAAGCTTGGCTGAAAATTTCAGTACGCTTTCAGACAAGCTAGACAAGGTGATAACGAAACTAAACGAGAGTGAGATCAAGCAAGAAAACTTAAAGATTAGGGTTGAAAAGCTTGAAAAAGAGTACTCAAGGATAGAGCTTGAAAAAGGAAAGATTTCTGAAGACTTAGTTAAGATTAAAGTCTCGGTAGCTGAAAAACTATCATGGAGTGCAGGTGGAGGAATCGTTGGTACCGTACTCATCAAGTTGTTAGAAGGTTTAAAATGAGCATACAAACAGAAGTAAACAGTTTAAAAGTACGAGTAAAGAACCTAGAAGAGGCTGTCTCGAAGTTAGTAACGCTATACTCGCAGTTTGCTTCTAATAAAGAAGTTCAGCAGTTAATAGCAGTTATTAGTGATGAGTTGAGTCAAAACAAAGAAGAAACTTCTAGTTTAAGAAATAGGGTTGAAATACTAGAAGATGTTCCAGATATAGATTTTTAGTCTTTAAAAACTAAAATACTATCTAGGTCTTCATCAAACTTTTTATAAAAAGCTTGTAGTCTTTCTTCTAGAAGCTTGATCTTTTTCTCTGCAGCGTTAAGCTTCTCTTCTGTTTCAGGAAGAGTTTTCTTTTTCTTTTTGCAGTTACACATCTCAAGACTCTTCTATTTTTGTTTTCTTACGGCCAGGACGCTTTTTAGGAACACTGAGAGCTGTAAGTTCTTTCCTTAGCTCATTGTTTTGGAGCTTCAGTTCATTCACTTGTTGTTTCAGCTGTTCTAGCTCCAGGCTAGGGCTAGAGGAAGCAGCTAGTTGCTTTTTTAAAGCAGTGATAGTGTTCTCTAGGTTGATGAGCTTTCTAGCGTTAACAGCTCTTTCTTTAAATAAACTCATAATTAAAATCCTGTGGGCTTGTATGGGGTGAAAGTAATGTTTGGCTCCCAGTCTTCAGAGTCTGCCGAGAAGTCCTCTGTACTATCTAGTATAACAGAAATCCCTTGCTTTTCTACCTTAACGGCTAAAACGTTATCCATAAAAAGAACTTCTGAGATTCTTTCTGCTAACCATTTCTTTCCCTGTATTTCCCAATCAGGCAATCTGTTAGCAGTATTGAAGTCTATGACAAGTGAAACTCTGTGCTCTTTAATGGAGTAATCCTTGCACATGCTGATGCAGACATCTTTAAAATGTCGACAACGTCGTAGCCATGTGAATACTGCTGTAGGCAGAGTTTCCTTGCTAACAAGTTGAGTTAAGGATTGACCCCCGGGAATAACATGCTTCAATTGTTTATTTAGTTGAGGTCCTGCTAGTTTCTTTACCAAACTATATTGGTTTGAAACAGAAGAGTTTGTTACTTGTTTGATTGCTTCAGACTTTGTAATAGGCATTTAATAGCCTCCTTGTAATTAGCGTGGCTGATATGAAGTGTTCTTAATACTTCGTTGGTAGTTTTATTTTCTAAAATTAATAGAAGAATGTTCATGTGTAGTGGGTTTGCATGTAGGTACTCAGTGTCTAGAATAGAATCATAATATGATTTGTTTTCAGCCAATGGTATTAAAAAGTTATTGTTTCTTTTTACTCTAAATAAAACTGCTCTTATTTTTTTAAATAAAAACATTTTAATATCTTTAGCAATAAAAAATAAAAAGTTTTTAGGACGTTTATATCTTCTATAAACATATTTTGGTTTTTTAATATGTTGAAGCAAGCAAAAGACAAGCTCTTCTTCAAATGTTATTTCATGAAAAGATAAATAATTATTATAAGATTCTATCTTCCATGAAATGTCAGCGACAGGTTTATCGTCAGCTTTTAACAAGTTGTAGAGAGAAGCAATATTTATGTTAGTAGCATATTGCTTCTGAGTCCATGCAAAAACCCAAGGAGCAAAAGCCACCTTCATTATTGCAATTAACTTGTCTTCTAAAGCAGGTTCTGGATGATTATGAACATCTCTGTATATAGACAAGAAGTTATCAAAGCTAATGTTGATTTTTAAGGGTGTCTGATTGATGTCTGCGATCATTTATGGACTTTGTCCAAGTATGCATTAAAGAGTATCAACCAGTCGTCTAGAAGCATTGTGCAAAGAATGTCTGCTCGGTCGTCTTTTGTTACAGCTACAGGTAGCTTCTTATTTATTTTAGCATCTGCAATAGCCTGTTCCATTGCAGCTTTTATCCTGCAGCGTTTTTGACGCTTTGCTTCTACATGGACGTAAGGTATGTCTACATCTGAAATTTCAGAACCACCACAACGGCTTTGGCCAATACCTCGCTTAGCCTCTAGGGGTGTGTGTTCAGTAAAATATTTCGCCAAATCTCTTTCAAAGGTTGCGCCTTTGACTCTAGCCGATCTTCCTCTAGAAGCCATGTTAATCTCCTTCTTCAGTGAATTCAAAGTCAACTTTATTTGATTCGGCAATTTTGTCAATCAATTTAAACTTAAGCGCTTTGTTAGTATCAAAGTAAAATCCTGTTGACTGAGAATCAAAGTTTTTCTTCCATGTTCTTTCGGAGATATCCATGGCTTCTTTCAGTATAGCATCTGCAGTAGATTGGCAAAACTTATAAAACCCATTCAAAGACTCCATGTCTTTTGTTGAGTTGATAGAAGAAGACTGACTAAAGACCGGTTCATGATAATAGAAAATTGTATTTTCTGTAGCTAATTTGTAATCTGCTGCTGCAAGAATCAACAATCCCCCAGAGGCACATAGGCCTGTCGCTACACATATCACAGGAGGCGGAGTATTTCTAATAGCATCGTATATGCTCAATGCATCAGTAAAGCTACCGCCCTCAGTATTCATATGAATAGTTATAGGTTCTTCAGGATCGGTTAAAGCTAAATGGTTTATTTGCGAGATAAGAAGTAATGCAGAAGTACTGTCTATGTCAGTAAAAAAAGACAACGTCCTTGTACTAGGTCCAAAAAACTTAGGTTCTGATTGAGACCAGACGTGAGTATCGTCAATAGTCTCTAAAAGCGTGCCTATTATTTCTGTTTTAATATCAGTCATGAGTTTTCCAACAATCTATTTTTTAAAAAATCAGAAGTGATTTTCTTTTTGTCTTTATAAGAGATTTCTATATAACAGTAGCCTGCTTCTAATAAAGCAACTTTTTTTCTATTATCTCTAAAACGAATATTGTTAAAGGCTTTTCGTTGGTTAAAGACAGAATCTGTCGAGCCAAAAGATTGCATCGTATAGTGTTGCTTTCCATGAAGCTCTAATATGATATTCAGCTCGTCAATGAACCAGTCAACTGCATCAAAATTATTAGGGTAACCATCAGCAAGCGCTGACACGGGCACTTCTTGAAAACAATTGAGTTGTTTAAAAAATGCATCTGTAGCGAATATACTGCGTACACTATTATGAAATTTAGAAGCTGATTCAATGATACAGAATTGGCTTTTCCATCCAGAGCGTTTATCTTGCAATTACTATCTCCTTGCCTGCCACTTCTCCTGTAAGTCCTTTGGAAGTCGCAAAATAGACAAGATCATTCCAAAGACTATCGTCTTCAATCTGAACGAACCTTCCTGTTGCTGTTATCTGTTCTAGATATATTCTAGGCTCAGGATCTTCAGGGGAAGGTGATTTTAAGAGCACTACATATTCTGAAAGGCTTCTAGTAATAGTTGCTAGATGAGTCCAAGGACCACCTTTAAATATATGAGAGGGGAGATTAATTCTAACTGAAGATGCAACTTTAAAATCACCATGGTTCATCGGCGCATTCCTTTCGCTTACTACATTTCATAAAAGAGCATAATGGTGGAGGAGAAGAGTTGGAGGCCAACTCAGGGAGTCTCTTTAAGAGAGGTTCATAACCTTTATGATTTATTTCATCATAGCG
>Ga0209141_1000990_pt1 | contig 16304 bp, 16 predicted proteins | sample SaaInlLV_10m_DNA_2_FD_184676 | JGI IMG/M metagenome (GOLD analysis project Ga0209141, IMG submission 184676) | Marine microbial communities from expanding oxygen minimum zones in the Saanich Inlet - Saanich Inlet SI074_LV_150m_DNA (SPAdes) (version 2) | ecosystem: Environmental > Aquatic >... | reverse complement strand
CCGTACAGGTGGTTTGTGAGCGATTGAAAGCAAAATGAGCAAGAGGTACGGGGGTGGACTAAAAAACATGTTTTTGCTGAAAAAGCCTGTCAAGGATTATTTTCCGTTAACACCCCTGAATAGTTACACATAATTATCAATTATCCCTTATTTTTTACAGGTATTAATTTCAGTATAGCAAAGAATCTTATAAATCCACTACGAACATTGATATTCAGGTTACTGCACTACCTCGCCGGCTGCCTGCAGATCTGCATGGTATGATGAACGTACCATCGGGCCGCTGGCGACATGGCTGAAGCCCATCGACTCGCCTGTAATTCTTAAGGCATCAAATTCAGCGGGGGTGACAAAGCGGCTTACGGGCAGGTGGTGCCTGCTGGGTTGAAGATATTGTCCCAGGGTAATGCGGTCTACATTATGTTTACGTAGATCCTCCATCAATCTGTGTACCTCATTCATCTCTTCACCCAGTCCGAGCATGATGCCCGATTTAGTGGGTACCGATGGGGTTGATGATTTGAAAGCGTGCAGAAGCTGAAGGGAACCCTGGTAACTGGCACCGGGGCGACTCTGTTTGTAGAGGCGGGGCACCGTCTCCAGATTGTGATTAAAGACATCAGGGGGGGATTGAGCGAGGGTCTCCAGAGCGATGGCCTCACGACCACGAAAATCGGGTACCAGCGTCTCAATCTGGATGGAAGGCACTGTAGAGCGGATCTGGCTGATACAGTCGGCAAAGTGTTGGGCACCCCCATCACGCAGATCATCACGGTCTACCGAGGTGATAACCACGTAACGAAGCCCCATTTCGGCAACTGTTTCTGCCAGTTGTTGCGGCTCTTCCGGGTTGGTAGGGAGAGGCTTGCCATGGGCAACATCACAGAAGGGGCAGCGGCGGGTACAGATATCCCCCAAAATCATAAAGGTTGCGGTGCCATGTGAGAAGCATTCACCCAGATTGGGACAAGAGGCCTCTTCACAGACGGTATTGAGCGCCCCTTCACGTAATAGTCTGCGGATTTTCGAGACTCCGCCTCCGGTGGGGGCCTTGGCCCGGATCCACTCGGGCTTACGCAGTGGTTTTTCGCTGGGGACTACCTTGATGGGGATACGGGAGACCTTCTCGGCTCCACGCTGCTTTCTCTCGTCTATGGACTCTTTTGACATCGAACTCTCGTGTTCAGGCAATGTGTAGATCCGCTGGATTGTATCCCAACTGTTGCAGTAACTGTTGTATCAGGGGCAGGTGGATCGAGCTGGGGGCCGCTAGCTCGGTGAGATCTGAAAGCTGGGTTACCTGCAACCCCTGATAGCCACAGGGGTTGATTCGCTGGAAGGGCTCCAGGTCCATCTTCAGGTTGAAACTGAGGCCATGAAAACTGCACCCTTTGCGAATCCTCAACCCTATAGCCGCAATTTTGGCCCCTGCTACATAGACTCCGGGGGCCTCTTTGCGGGCCTCAGAGTCGATGCCATAGTGCTCTCGCAGCAATACAATAATGGTCTGTTCCAGTGCGGTTACCAGTGCGCGTACCCCTAACTTTCTTCTCTGTAAGTCAATCAGCGTGTAGAGCACCAGTTGACCGGGACCGTGGTAGGTGACCTGTCCACCACGATCTATGGGGATTACCGGGATCTCTCCGGGGTCAAGTAGATGTTCTGTTTTTCCGGCACGCCCCTGAGTAAAGGTGGGCGGGTGTTGCAGTAACCACAGCTCATCAGCAGTTTCTGCAGTACGCTGCTCGGTGAACTGCTGCATCTGATGCCAGGTAGGTTGATACGGGACCTGGCCGAGTTGGCGCAGGATGATCACAGTGCAATCACAGCGCCATCAATATCCGTGCATCATCAGTGAGATCCTGATAGATTTTGTCGAGTTGCTCCCGGCTCTCGGCCTCTATGGTAACCGTGACCGATAGAAAATTACCCTTTTTGCTGGGGCGGGTACGGACGGCACCCTCACTCAGGTTGGACACATGTCTGCGTACCAGTGTTGTGACATGGGCGTCAAAATCGGCTTCAGCCTTTCCCATCGCCTTGATTGCGATAGAGCAGGGAAATTCAAGTAGCCCCTCTTCAGGAAGTTCCAGTGAGTTCATAGTCAGGATCGAAATTGCTGTTTGAATTGTTGTAGGTGGCGGTGAAGCTGTAGTGTAATGGCTCCCGGTTTGCCATCGGCAACGGGTTGCTGATTCAGTGTGGTGACCGGGACAATCTCTTTGGTGGAGCTGGTGACCCAGATTTCATCAGCCTGTTGTAGTGAGGATTCATTGATCTCTGCCTCACGACAGGCCATTCCGTGTTGCTGGGCCAACTCCAGTACAAGATCGCGGGTTACACCGGGTAGCAGATAGTTGCTTTTGGGAGGGGTCAGGATCGTCCCATGCTGCACAATAAACAGGTTACTTGCAGCCCCTTCGGTCACTAGGCTATCTCGAATTAAAATAGACTCCTTGGCCCCCTGGTCGAGTGCATGTTGGCGGTGTAGTACATTGGCCAGTAGATTGATTGATTTAATATTACAGCGGCTCCATCGGCTATCGATCTCAGTGACGGCCGCTATTCCGGTTTTAAGGATCTCTGCTGAAGTGCCTGTCAGAGGGTTGCTCATCATGAACAGGGTAGGGGTGGTCTGGTCAGGAAAGTGGTGGTCTCGCGGGGCGGTGCCTCGGGTAATCTGCAGATAGATTGACTGATCTTCTCCCTCATTTTCGGCAATTAGCTGTGTCAGCAGTGAATACCACGCCTTGTGGTTGTGTGGATTGGTGATTCGTATCTCCGCCAGACTATTCTCCAACCGTTGCAGATGCTCGTTGAAACGGAATAGCTGGCCTCCGTAGACCGGAATCACCTCATAGACCCCGTCGCCAAACAGAAAGCCACGATCCAGCACAGAGATCTTTGCACTCTCTATGGGTTGGAACTGGCCCTCCAGATAGACGTTACCCATGTGTGGTTCAGACGTTAAAAATGGGAGTCTACTGGAACCATAGTTTGGCGCTATCGACCAGATTGTTCCAGAGTGATCCAGACTCAACGCTCTCCAGAGCAACCAGTGGAGCCTCTGCAACGGGTTTTCCCTCTACAGTAAAGCGAACGGTACCAAGTGTTGTACCTGCGGTCACCGGTGCCTCCAATAAGGGTTTATCCAGTTGAATCTCTGATTTGACCTCATCAAACAGATTGCGTCCAAGGGTGATTGCCAGTGGTTGCTGAACCCCGATTGCCAGTGTCTCTTGCGCCCCTTTCCAGAGTGTAGGGGTGGCTAGTGCTTGCTCTGGTGTGGCAATTATCTGTGTCTCATAGAAGCGGAAGCCAAAGTTGAGCAGCTTCTGGGTCTCCTGGGCGCGTGCCTCTGTACTCCTGGTGTTGAGCACGGCAGAGATCAGGCGCATCCCTTCGCGTTCTGCAGAGGCGACCAGACAGTAACCGGCGGCTTCGGTATAACCGGTCTTCAGGCCATCAACACTCTCATCCCGCCACAACAGCTTGTTACGGTTTTTCTGTTTGATGGGTTTTCCGCTTTTGAGCTCTTTGCCATAGACAAACTCTTTCTGAGAGTAGAGTTTGTACTCCTCAGGAAAGTCTCGAATCAACGCCTGTGCCAGAATGGCCATATCCTTTGCTGTGGTGTAGTGCTCTTCAGCGGGCATTCCGGTGGAATTTTTGAAGTGTGAATTCTTCATCCCCAGAATCTCGGCATACTGATTCATCAGCTCGGCAAAGGTCTCTTCGGCTCCGCCAATATGTTCTGCCAGTGCAACACTGGCATCATTGCCTGAAGAGATCACCATCCCCTTCAGTAGATTATCGACGCTGATTTTCTTACCCACTTCGATAAACATCTTGGAGCCACCGGTACGCCACGCCTTTTCACTGATGGTCACCTCATCTTCAAGTGTGATATGGCCTTGCTTTAGCTCACTGAAAATGGCGTAGGAGGTCATGATCTTGGTCAGGCTGGCAGGTGCCAGACGTTCACTGCTGTTCCCTTCGGTGATGATGTGACCGCTGTCAAAGTCCATCAGGATATAGCCTTTGGCCGCTACACCGGGCGCTTTAGGGATGATACGGGGGGCAGCAATTGAGAGACTGCTCCAGGTAAAAATCAGTAACAGAGGGAGAAGTAGAGTAATCCGTTTCATCGTTAAGTCCGTAGTCATTCGTAGTGGTGCCATTTTAACGGCTTTTGGCCATCCCTTCGATCCCCATTTGTTGGAGACTTTTCTGTAGAGAGGTCATTGTGGTTTGGGAATTACCGGGCTGAGTGATCAGTTGGTACAGTGTTTTTCCACCGCGAACAATCTCCCGTATCTCAAGGATGGCTGTTGTAGATGGCTGCAGGGTAGAGAAGTCGTTGGTTATTTTCTGCTGCTGTGTGGCGGCATTGGCGTGGCTTGAGAAGAGCCCCAGTTGAATGTAGCGTCCATTGGCGGCATCACTGCTCTGTTCACGACTGCTCTCTTCACCGGGGGTGATTACCCGAATGGAGACGGGGGCGGTCCCTTTTTTGATGACATCCAGTTTCCAGGCAGCAGTATAGGAGAGATCAATAATGCGACCCTCATGAAACGGACCGCGATCATTGACACGTACCACGACACGCTTTTGGTTATCCAGGTTGGTAACCTCCACATAGCTGGGTAGCGGCAACGTTTTATGTGCAGCTGTCATGGCATACATATCGTAACGCTCCATGCAGGAGGTGGGCTTTCCATCAAAATTGGGACCATACCAGGAGGCGATGCCACGCTCGGTAAAGCCCTCTGCAGATTTCATCGGCTGGTAGCGGATACCGCGCACTTTATAGGAGGGCATATTGCCATATTTGCAACGTGGCTCCTGTTTGGGGACTGCATCCGGTATTGCGGCCACGCTTGACGGGTTGAGTGAGTGCATTGAGGAGGTGGCACGCGAAGCCAGATAGGTGACTGTTTCACAGCCACTCAGCAGGGTCACCACCGCTAACAGGGAAGTGGTCTTGAGAAAACTACGTTGCATTAGCAGGTTCGCTCTGGTTATTGTAGGCCTTGCGAATCTCCTCACTGAGTTGGAAGACCGCCATGGTATAGAGTGTACGCGGGTTGTATTTGGAGATGACATAGAAGTTGTGTAGTGCAATCCAGTGTTCGACCCCCTTCTCTCCCTTCAGCTCCAATAACAGTGCTTTGGCATCCGCAGGGTAGTCTGGGTCGATCTCAAACCCCTGTTGCAGAATCTGTGAGAGTTCAAACTTGGGGCGCAGCTTCTTTAAAATGAGATGTCGGTAGCCTGGCTCTATAGCCGCAGGCAGTTTTAACTGGGCACCCAGCATCAACTGATTCGGGTTGTTATTCACAAAGGCTTGCGGGTTGAGCTGTTGAATATCACTCATCAAATCACCCATTGAGCCACCATTCTGGCTCTGCAGCCGCTTTGCAATGGTCCAGAGAGAGTCGCCAGTCTCAACTTTGGTCTCTGTAATCGGAGTGACTGGCTGGTAACGGGCCGGTGTAGCAATTGGGGTGCCTGTGGTCCAGCCATGATGGTTGAGATAGTTGGCAATGCTGCCAATGGCATCTGCAGGGGTATGCCAGATATCTTTCTTACCATCCTGATCAAAATCTACGGCTAGTTTACGGTAGTTGCTGGGCATAAACTGCGGCATGCCCATGGCACCGGCATAGGAGCCGAGATAACTAAAGGGGTCCTGTTTCTCTTCACGCGCCAGAAGCAGAAACTCCTCCAGCTCAGAACTGAAGAAGCGTTCACGTTTGGGGTAGTTAAAGGCAAAGGTGGCGAGTGCGTTGATGACCGGGTTTTTTCCCATATAGCCACCGTAGCGGGTCTCTACCCCAAGTACACCCATAATGATATGGGCCGGGACTCCATACTGCTGTTCAGCGCGGGCCAGGGTCTGCTGGTGCCTGTTCCAGAATTTTACCCCATTTTTGATGATGCCGGGTTTGACATGTTTGCCACGATACTCTGCCCAAGGGCGGGATTCGGCAGGGTTATTCATCTTCGCCTTGCGTTTGGCATCAGAAGTGCCACTCTTTTTCTTTTTTTCACGTAGTGCGAGCTGGTTAATCATCTCAGTCAGTGGGGCGCGTTCAAACTGATGTTTACTGACCATGCGTTCGATAAAGCGCTGTACGTTCTCACGTTCGCTGAGTAGAGGCTCTGCAGCCTCTTCAGCGATAGCGGGTGTCAGGGTCAGGAGTGAGGATAGCAGTAGAGCAGTTTTCTTCATATTTGAGATTCGGTTGGTTTATTTATTGAGTAGTCGGCGGTGGGTATGGATGGACATCAAAATACCAAAAGCGGCCATGATGGTCACCATTGAGGTGCCGCCATAACTGACCATCGGTAGAGGTAACCCTACAACAGGTAGTAGGCCGCTGACCATCCCCACATTAACCATAAAATAGGTAAAAAAGATCATGGTAATGCCACCGGCCAGTAGGCGGGTGTAGGTCTCTTGGGCCTGTGATGCGATATAGAGACCGCGGAAGATGATGAAGAGGTAGAGGCCGAATAGGATCAGCACCCCCAACAGCCCAAACTCTTCCGCCAGAACAGCAAAAATAAAGTCGGTATGGCGTTCAGGGAGAAACTCCAGTTGAGACTGGGTACCATTGAGCCATCCTTTACCAAAGCCGCCACCGGAGCCAATCGCAATCTTTGACTGGATGATATGGTATCCGGTACCACGTGGGTCACTTTCGGGATTCAGGAAAGTGAGCACCCGTTGCTTCTGGTACGGCTTCATTAGATAAAACCAGAGTAGCGGTAACAGCGCAGCACTGGATAACACCATCCCCCCGATAATGCGCCAGGAGATACCGGCGAGGAACAGTACAAAAAAACCGGAGCTGGCAATCAGTAGTGAAGTCCCCAGGTCCGGCTGTTTGGCGATTAAAAGAACGGGAACAATAATCAGTAGTGCTGCAATAGCCTGGTGTTTTGGAGTGGGAGGGAGCCGCATCTCCGAGAGGTAGGCGGCCACCATCATCGGAATGATCAGCTTCATCATCTCCGAGGGTTGGATCAGGATAACCCCGAAATTGAGCCAGCGTTGTGCCCCTTTGTGGGTCTCACCGATAAAGGGGACCGCAAACAGCATCAGCAGACCAATCACAAAGAGCCAGAAAGTGATAATTTTCAGCCAGTGTGGTGGGGTCTGGGCAGCAATAAACAGTACTGTGAAGGCGATAGAGACACGGATAAACTGTCGACTCAGCATGTCGATATCCTCACCACCGGCACTGTAGATTACCAGTAGCCCAAACAGACTGAGCAGAAATAGTCCGGTCAGCAATGGCAGGTCGATATGGAGCCGGTAGGAGAGTGGTACCTTCCTTTGGGTATGGTCTACACGGCTCATCCGCGTCTCTCCAAAAGATAGCGGTCCATAATTTTCTTGGCTACCGGCGCCGCCACTGAGCCACCGTGACCGCCATGTTCGACAATAACCGCGATGGCAATCTCAGGGTCCTCTAATGGGGCAAAAGCGACAAACAGGGCGTGGTCCTTCAGGTGTTCTGGCAGACTCTTTTCGTCATACTCTTCATCCTGCTGCACTGTATAGACCTGCGCGGTGCCTGTTTTTCCAGCAATGGTATATTTGGATTTTTTGCCAAGCTTCCTGGCAGTACCCCGTTTGCTATGGACCACTCGACGCATTGATTCGTAGACCTTGTCCCAATTTTTCTGCTCTTTAATCTCAATATGGTTGAGTGGTTGGTAAGGCTGAAGCTGTGGGTTGGAGGTTCCGACCCCCTGGGTGGCATAGAGTAGATGAGGTTGCATGCGCTGCCCTTGGTTGGCAAAGGTGGCGATGGCAGAGGCGAGTTGCATCGGGGTGATGGTAAAGAAACCCTGACCAATGCCGACGCTGAGCGTCTCTCCGGGATACCATGGCTCTTCGCGGTGTATCCGCTTCCAGTCACGAGAAGGGAGTACGCCGGGCTGCTCTCCGGTAATATCAGCTCCGGTCTGTGTGCCAAAACCAAATTGGGCCATGTACTCATTGATGTTGTCGATCCCCATATTGAATGCAAGATCGTAAAAATAGACATCACAAGACTCTACAATGGCCTTGTCAACATCCGTTTTACCATGACCGCGTTTTTTCCAGTCACGGTATTTATGTTTATACCCTTTAATACGGTACCAGCCCGGACAGTAGGTCTCCTTTTCTGCATGAGTGTGGCCCAGCTCAAGCCCGGCCAGTGCAACCAGCGGCTTGATAGTTGATCCCGGAGGGTATTGCCCTCGTAGAAAACGGTTAAAGAGAGGGCGGTATTTGGAATCGCGCAGCTCTCTGTAGGCCTCTCTCCCGATACCATTAACAAAAAGATTGGCATTGAAGGAAGGGTTACTCAGGATGGTCAAAATCTCACCACTTTTGGGGTTGATGGCAACGATGGCCCCACGGTAGTCCCCCATCGCCTCATTGGCAATGGCCTGTAGTTCACTGTCGATGGTGAGAAAGATATTGTCACCCGGTGTGGGAGGGGTCTCCTCCAGTACCCGGATCACCCGCCCCAGAACATTACTCTCTACCTGGCGCACCCCTGGTGTACCGTGTAACAGCCCCTCATAGTAGTGTTCAACACCGGTCTTGCCGATGTGTTCGGTGGCCTGGTATAGAAAGGGGTCCACCTGTTGAGACTCCTCTTCATTGATGCGGCCGATATAGCCGACGGTATGGGCGGTCAGGTTGTGGAGGGGGTAGTGGCGGGACTGGTAATCCTGAATGGCGACCCCCGGAAACTGGTGACGATTGACCTCAAAGCGGGCGACCTCCTCCGGGTTGAGTGAGAAACGCAGTGGTACGGCACTGAAGCGGCGAGAGCGTTTACGTTCGCGCTGGAAACGCTCCAGATCTTCCTCACTGAAAGAGATGATTTTAGAGAGCCGCTCCAGGGTCTCATCCATATCCTCCACCTGCATCGGAGTAATTTCAAGACGGAAGGTGGTGTGGTTGTTGGCTAACAAAACACCGTTGCGGTCATAGATCCTTCCCCGTTGAGGAGCGATGGAGATGGTGTGAACACGGTTATCATCGGAGAGGGTAGAGTAGTGCTCATGCTGAAAAATCTGCAGATTGACCATACGAAGGGTCAGAACCCCAACCATCAACAGCACAAATCCGGCAGCCAAAAGGACCCTGAAACGGAACAGCCGTGACTCAAAGTGGTGGTTTTTGAGTGCAGGTATCATCGGCTGTGAGGGGATTGCGGGCGCCACCCTTTGTGTATAAAAAACAGAGGCCAGAGTAGTGGGGTGGTCAGTATTGGTGCCCAGAAAAGTGTAGTATCGGGCATACCTTCGGTTGCACTTCGGATCAGAAACTCAATGGTTAAATTGACACAGAGAAGCAGTGTAATGACCAGCATCTGCTGGACCATCGCATAGAGTCGCAGGCGGAGGTGAAACTGTAGGGTTATATAAGAGGTAAAGGCATAGGTGATGGCATGAATTCCGAGCAGGGAGCCACTGATCGCGTCGATCAGAATGCCCAGCAGCCAGCTACGGATAATCCCCGTCTGAGCGGGGAGGTAGGTACCCAGATAGAACAGGGCCAGCAGCATCCAGTGCGGACGATAAGGGCGCAGCGATTCAGGCAGCGGGATAATGGTGAGAGCAGCGGCGATGGTTAACAATAAAGTGAATCGGCCCCATTCAGGTTTGATCAGTCGGCTCATTATGGTGTTGCAACCTCTGGGCTGTTGGAGGTTGGTGAGGCTCTCTTGGTAAGCGCGGTGTCGGGCCACACCAGCAACACTTCCCGGCTGCGCTCCAGTTGTGCGGTCGGGGTCAAGATTACCTCGGCAAAATGGGCCTCTTCCTGAGCATCAACCGAGTGGACAATCCCTACCGGATAGCCGTAGGGGAAACGTCCCCCCAGGCCGGAGGTGATCAGGGTGTCTCCCGGAATTAGATCACTTTCGGTCGGAACAAAGCGGAGCTTGAGACGGTTGGAGTGACCGCTTCCGATAGCAATTGAACGCAGGCCATTTCTACGGCTCTGTACCGGTATCGAGTGGCGCGGAGAGGAGAGCAACAGTGCAGTGCTGGAATAGGGGGTGGTACGTACAATTTGCCCCATAACGCCGGTCGCATCCATCAGGGGTTGTCCAACATAGACCCCATCGCTCTCCCCCTTATTGAGGACCACTTCCTGGCTGAAGGCATCCAGATCTACCGCAATAATCTCGGCCAGACGCACCTTGTCATCCTTCTGTACTGTACCAAAGATAAATGAGGCGTTGAGTAACTTTCGTAGGCGGCTATTTTCAGACTCAATCGCCTCCTGCTTCTGCAGTTGATGGAGTAGTAACAGGTTACGTTTGCGGAGGCTGGCGTTCTCCTCCTGTAGTGTCTCATACGAGCGTACCCCCTCTAGTATCCAAAGGGAGAAGATATTGGGGAAGTTAATGAGCTGCTGTGCCGGTAGCAGCACGCTTTCGATCCAGCTTCTGAACTGATAGGACTTGTGTAAGCGGTGATCGGTGGCGATCAGCACCAGTGACAGTAGGGTGACGATCACCAGTTTCAGAGTGAGAGTATCCCCCTTTCGAAAGATGGATCCCTGAGAGGTGTTGTTGGCAGACAATGGTGGTGTAGCTTTAGGTGTATAAATAAAAAGAGTACTATTTCGAAGAATACTGCTTTAAAGGGTGCTTCTTTAAAGAGTGCTTCTCAATACTGCCCACAGAGGATTGTTCACTGAAGGTTATTCGCTGAGAAAGGAGGCTACACCGATCTCATCCATCAACTCCAGCGCACGACCTCCACCACGGGCGACACAGGTCAAAGGATCTTCTGCAACCGTCACCGGCAGGCCGGTCTCTTCGGTCAGTAGTCGGTCCAGGTCTCTTAACAGGGCACCACCACCGGTCAGTACCATGCCTCGTTCGGAGATGTCACCGGCCAATTCAGGCGGTGTACGCTCCAATGCATCACGTACTGCACGAATGATCTCAGAGAGAGGCTCTTGAAGTGACTCCAGAATCTCATTGCTGTTGACGGTGAAGGCGCGGGGAATTCCCTCGGCCAGATTACGTCCACGAACCTCAATTTCGTTAATTTCATCGCCCGGAAAAGCGCTTCCAATCTCCATCTTGATGCGCTCGGCAGTGGCTTCACCAATCAGGCTGCCATAGTTACGTTTTACGTAGCTGACAATGGCCTCATCAAAGCGGTCTCCACCAACACGGACCGATGCAGAATAGACCACACCCGCCAGAGAGATGATCGCCACCTCTGTGGTGCCACCACCAATATCTACTACCATTGAGCCGCCCGGCTGTTCAACCGGAAGTCCGGCACCGATTGCGGCAGCCATGGGCTCCTCAATCAGATGAACTTCACGTGCACCTGCACCCTCGGCAGACTCTTTAATGGCTCGGCGCTCTACCTGGGTTGCGCCACAAGGGACGCAGACCAAAACACGCGGGCTCGGTTTGAAAAAACGGTTTTCATGTACTTTATGGATAAAGTACTGCAGCATCTTCTCAGTGATGTTGAAATCGGCAATCACACCATCTTTCAGTGGGCGGATTGCGGTGATGTTTCCCGGAGTACGCCCCAGCATCCGTTTCGCTTCAGCACCGACTGCTGTGATTGTTTTGTTGCCACGCCCCTCTTCACGAATGGCCACCACGGAGGGTTCATTCAAAATGATTCCCTGGTTGCGTACATAGACCAATGTGTTTGCGGTCCCAAGGTCAATAGATAGATCATTGGAAAACATTCCAAACAGGCGTCCAAACATCTTTTTTCCTTAATTAATGAGAGGTTGTTGCTGAAAACGACGACGAACTTTAACAGTAGCATCAGACAGGGGCAACAGGAACAGAGAGGAAGACACGGAATAGACACTATTGTTGTAGCCTTACAGCCTCACTCTGTGATAATTTACTGCGTTTTATCAGACGGATAGCATGAATTTCTGTGCACAGAATAAACACAATCGAGAGCAAAAATGTCACTAGAAAAACAGGATGTTGAGAAGATTGCCCACCTTGCACGGCTGGCCATTGATGAGTCAGCCATTCCCGGCTACGCTGAGGATCTCTCGGGGATTCTCGATCTGGTTGATCAGATGAGCGCAGTGGATACGGATGGGATTGAACCATTGGCTCACCCGCACGATGCGAACCAGCGACTGCGTGAAGATGTGGTAACCGAAGAGAATCAGCGCGAACTGCTGCAATCGAACGCCCCCCAGACTGATGCGGGTCTGTTTCTGGTCCCCAAGGTGATTGAGTAGCAGCTACTACACAGTGCATTTCTGTACAGTTATTTCCGTACAGCTACAACCACAAGTTACGAATTAAAATAAGCGGTAACCCAAGTAAAATGAAAGAAAAAACATTAGCAGAACTCTCTGCGTTGATAGCGCAGAAAGAGATCTCCAGCGTAGAGCTGACCCAATACTATCTGGATCGAATCGAACGACTCGATGGCGGTTTGAACAGCTTCATATCCGTTACACAAGAGGTTGCGTTAAAACAGGCCGCAGCAGCCGATCAGAAGATTGCAGCCGGAACAGCGGGTCCACTGACCGGTCTGCCGATGGCACATAAAGATATCTTCTGTACACAGGGAGTGCGTACCTCTTGTGGCTCTAAAATGCTGGATAACTTTATCGCCCCCTACAATGCCACTGTAGTCGAGCAGGTCTCCAATGCCGGAATGGTGATGTTGGGTAAGACGAATATGGATGAGTTTGCAATGGGCTCCTCCAATGAGACCAGTTATTACGGTGCGGTCAGTAATCCATGGGATACCGACTACGTACCGGGTGGGTCGTCTGGCGGCTCTGCAGCAGCGGTAGCAGCACGACTGACACCCATTGCGACTGGTACCGATACCGGTGGTTCCATTCGTCAGCCGGCAGCGCTGTGTGGTATTACCGGGCTTAAACCGACCTATGGTCGTGTCTCTCGTTGGGGCATGATTGCCTTTGCTTCCAGTCTCGATCAAGGTGGACCGATGGCGCAGAGTGCAGAGGATGCGGCGCTGCTGCTCAATGAGATGGCAGGTTTTGATCCTAAAGACTCCACCAGTATTGAGCGTGATGTCCCGGACTATAGCGCCAACCTCAATGACTCCCTCAAAGGGGTGAAGATCGGCATCCCCAGAGAGTACTTCAGTGAAGGGCTTGAAGGTGGGGTTGAAAATGTGGTGCAGGATGCGATCACTGAGTATCGAAAGATGGGGGCCGAGGTGATCGATATCGATCTGCCTAATACTAATCTGGCCGTACCGACCTATTATGTAGTGGCCCCCGCAGAGTGCTCATCCAACCTCTCCCGCTATGACGGGGTCCGTTATGGCCACCGCTGTGATGATCCAAAAGATCTGGAAGACCTCTACAAACGCTCACGTGGTGAGGGCTTTGGTGATGAAGTGAAGCGCCGCATCATGATCGGTGCCTATACACTCTCAGCCGGTTACTACGATGCCTACTATCTCAAGGCACAGCGTCTGCGCCGTCTGATTAGCGAAGACTTCAGTAATGCCTTCAGCAAAGTTGACGTGATTATGGGGCCAGTGACTCCGAATACCGCATTTCGCAAAGGTGAGAAGGCAGATGATCCGGTATCGATGTACCTTTCGGATATCTACACCATTGCAGTCAATCTTGCAGGGCTGCCGGGGATGTCCATCCCCGCAGGCTTTAGTGACAACATGCCGGTCGGTCTGCAGTTGATTGGTAACCATTTTGATGAGTCCAAGCTGTTAAATTTGGCTCATCAGTATCAGTCAGTCACCGATTGGCATAGACAAGCACCCGCTGGAATTGAATAAGAGGATCGAATAATGGAATGGGAAATGGTGATCGGGCTGGAGATCCACGCACAGCTCGCAACAAAGACAAAAATCTTCTCACCCGCCTCTACTGCGTTCGGCGCAGAGCCAAACACACAGGCGTGTGCTATTGACCTGGGTATGCCCGGCGTACTGCCGGTGCTGAACAAGCAGGCGGTACGGATGGCGACCAAGTTTGGTCTGGCGATTGATGCCGAGGTAGCACGCACCTCTGTCTTCGCAAGAAAGAACTACTTCTACCCCGATCTGCCCAAGGGCTATCAGATCAGCCAGTTTGAGCTGCCCGTGGTTGGTGTGGGAGAGCTGGAGATTGATCTGGAAGACGGTAGTACAAAAATGATTGGCGTGACTCGTGCCCATCTCGAAGAGGATGCCGGTAAATCGCTGCATGAGGATTACCACGGCATGAGTGGTATCGATCTCAACCGTGCAGGAACTCCGCTGCTGGAGATCGTCTCTGAGCCAGATATCCGTTCAGCGGCTGAAGCAATTGCCTACGCCAAGAAGATCCATTCACTGGTGCAATATCTGGAAATTTGTGACGGCAATATGCAGGAGGGCTCCTTCCGCATGGATGTCAATATCTCCCTGCGTCCACAAGGCCAGGAAGAGTTTGGTACCCGTGCCGAGATCAAGAATCTCAACTCCTTCCGCTTTATGGAGAAGGCGATTGCCTTTGAGTTTGATCGCCAGATGGATATTCTGGAAGATGGCGGCAAAGTAGTTCAAGAGACCCGTCTCTATGACGTTGACAAGGGTGAAACCCGCTCCATGCGCTCCAAAGAGGAGGCCAACGACTACCGTTACTTCCCTGATCCGGACCTGTTGCCATTGGTAATCGACGAGGCCTATATCGAAGAGGTTCGCAAAGAGCTGCCAGAACTGCCCAACGAGAAAAAACACCGCTTTATCACCCATCTGGGGTTAAGTGCTTATGATGCGAATGTGCTGACCGGTAGCCGTGAATTGGCGGCCTACTTCGAAGCTGTGGCCGAAGCGGCTGGCGGTGAGAATAAAATTGCCGCCAACTGGGTGATGGGAGAGCTCTCAGCGGCACTCAATAAAGAGAATACAAAGCTATCAGACTCCCCGGTAACTGCCGAAATGTTGGGCGGGATGATAAAACGTATCTCCGATAACACCATTTCTGGAAAAATCGCCAAGCAGGTCTTTGAAGCAATGTGGAGCGGAGAGGGGGATGCAGATACTGTCATCGAGAAGAAAGGGCTGAAACAGATCACCGACAGTGGTGCGATTGAGTCCTTGATTGATGAAGTGATTGCCGCCAACCCTGCACAGGTCGAGCAGTTCAAGGCCGGTAAAGAGCAGCTGATGGGCTTCTTTGTGGGGCAGGTGATGAAAGTCTCAAAAGGTCAGGCCAATCCGGGGCAGGTTAATCAAATCTTGCGGGATAAGCTGAAGTAGCCCCTCAGTATCGTTACCATAACGTTGCATCATTCAGCGGGTCTACGCATGATATTTGTACAGTTGATTCTGTAGAAATGCCTTTGTTCAGAGTCATGGCTTGCCAGCCAAAAGGATACTGAAGTTCGTAAGGTGGTGAATAGCTGGAGGCAAGTTCGGCGTTGAAACCAAACTTGCCGTAATATTTTGGGTCGCCATAAACGAAAAGAGCGTGAACGCCCATGGTTGATAACTGCTCCAGACCGCTTTCGATCAGTTTTGAACCAATCTGACGCTTTTGATATTCGGGCTTAACAGCGAGCGGAGCCAGGATATAGCCCTTCCAGACTTTATTGTACTTAATCGTTACCGGGCTAAAGGCGATGTGACCCACTACAGCACCATCGGCCTCAGCAACCAGAGAGATCGTTTGAGGTGTTGTCTCTTCGGAAAGCAGACGGATAGCAAGGTTTGAGACAATCTCCCTCTCACCTTCAGGGAAGACGCTTAAATGGATGTTGCGGATATCGTCACGATCCAAGTTTGTTGCTAATCTTATGTCCATGCTTTTGTTGTATTTTATTACACAACTGCAAAGTTTAGGAACCTCTGAATAAGTCTGGGTACTCTGGGCGCGATTTAAATTGCCTGGACTTATTCAGGGGTTTCTTCGTTAGAAAAACTGAGCAAATTTATCGCCAAGATCACGGGTTACGCATAGACATCCACAAGACTATCACTGCTTTCAGGTGTAGGTGCTGCAGGAGGTGCTGGTGCAGCAGGTGGTTGACGATTCTCTATGTTTCCTCCGGCTGGAGGTGTAGGTGCAGTTGGCTGCGTAGGCTGTGGCATTGATAGTCCGGTATCCATCGGTTTATTCCCTATTTTGTTTTGTGGATCATCTTAGTATCTTAGGGTATAGCGGCAAATTTTCAATACACTTGAGGTAATTGCAAAACTCCCCAACTGAGTTGAATTACAGGCTACACAGGCCAAAATTAGAAGCGTGTCTGGCCCCCATTGGTTACAATGAGTGGTGATAAAACCAAATGAAAAACAACTATATAGAG
>Ga0209141_1000983_pt1 | contig 16337 bp, 10 predicted proteins | sample SaaInlLV_10m_DNA_2_FD_184676 | JGI IMG/M metagenome (GOLD analysis project Ga0209141, IMG submission 184676) | Marine microbial communities from expanding oxygen minimum zones in the Saanich Inlet - Saanich Inlet SI074_LV_150m_DNA (SPAdes) (version 2) | ecosystem: Environmental > Aquatic >... | reverse complement strand
AAGCCAGGTTTTGAGTTGTTTGCAACCTGTTTTAAGCATGTACCTGCCAATTTCACAGATAAGCCCAATCTCCTCTGCAATAGGAATAAATTCATCAGGTGTTATAAGCCCTTTTTCAGGGTGGTTCCAGCGAATGAGGGCTTCCAGTCCGATGATTTCCTGAGTATTAATATCATATTGTGGCTGGTAATAAGCTTCAAACTGATCATTATCCAGGGCTTTTCTAATATCCTGTTCGATATTATGGCGGTATTGATAAATACTTTGCATATGATCGGAAAAGAACTCATAACCATTTTTACCTCGTCCTTTTATATGGTACATCGCCATGTCTGAATTTTTTATCAGCTCTTCTGTGCTAGTGGCATCGTCTGGAAATACCGAGATGCCGATGCTGAAAGTGATGGTGATTTCATGATGATCCAGAATGATAGGGTGGCTAAAAGCATCCAGTATTTTTTCTGCTACCAGTCCCGCTTCTTCACGATTTTTAAGCTCAGGAATTAAAATATTGAACTCATCCCCGCCTATACGGGAGATAGTATCCGTATCGCGTAGTGTTTCCTGTAGGCGGAATGCCACACGTTGCAGCAGACTGTCCCCAATAACGTGTCCGAGTGAGTCATTGATGAATTTAAAGCCATCCATATCAAGAAAAAGTACAGCCAGTTTAGTTTTTTTCCTTTCAGCCTGGGAAATAGCTAAATGCATTCGGTCAAGAAAGAGTTCTCGATTTGGTAGTCTGGTAAGTAAGTCATGATAAGCCTGAAAATGAATCATTTCCTGATCTTTTTTACGATCGCTTATGTCTCTGGCTACTCCGTAAGTCCCTAAATAAGGAGTACCATCATCATTTTCCTCATACACTCCCATGGAGCACAGCTCAATAACAATAGAACTGGATTCAAAGGGTTTTGATTGAACTTCAGGGTCGGAAGATTTTAATCTAAATTCAACATTTTGACTCGAACGGTCGCCAGTGCGGCGTTCATTAAAGATATGTTCAGCAATCGCTAAATCATCTTCATGTACCAGTGATGAAAAGTGTTCGCCTATTAATTCTTCAGGTTTATAACCGAGTAAATCTGTAATCCGCTCATTTAAAAATGTAAAAAATCCCCGGTGATCAATCATGTAAATGATATCGGGTGAATAGCTGACAATAAAACGATAACGTTTTTCTGATTCTTCCAGCTGAATTTGCATGGCTTTAAGATTTAGTTTTAGACCTCTTTTATAAGCTACATTATCGATGGTAGAAATTAACTGTGAAGATTTATAAGGTTTACCGAGGAAGTCCAGAGCGCCAGATTTAAAAACGTTTGTGGCATTATCAAAAGTAGATTCTCCACTTACAACAATAACATCGGTATTAAATTCCTTTTCCTGAATATATTTAAGCACTGAATATCCATCGACTTCAGGCATGGAAAGGTCAAGTAAAACAATGTCGATGGGCATGCTGTTGAGCACATTTATTCCGGCCTCACCACCATCCGCAATAATGCAGTGATAACCGATAGACTCAACTAAAGCCTGGGTGCTGTAGAGCAAGTTAATATTGTCATCAATAATTAAAACTTGATAACTGGATTTTTTGATGTCCTTTTCAAACTTATTGGCATTCGCCATAATAGATGCTAAACCATCAGTGGTCCTATACTGAATCGATGGTTTTGTTCCGGACATAATTTTTATACCCCTAGTTTCGCTGTAAAAGAATAATAAATTTGGCTCCACCTTGATCTGATGTGCTGTAACTTATACTTCCTTTTAGCTCTATAACCAGCTTGTTTACAATAGTCAGGCCTAGACCTGAGTGATTTGTTCCTTTTGTTGATTCAACCGGGGAAAATAAATGATCCAGTATGTTTTCAGGTATTCCTGAACCATTATCTGAGACCGTAATTTCTATATATTGTTTATTATTTTGAATGACCCGCGCTTTGGTTTTTATTGATATAGTGCCACTTTCAGGTAATGCTTCGGCAGCATTTCTTAACAAATTAGTAATAATTTGTTTGAATTTATTTTGATCGGTAGAGATTAGAGGTAAATCAGGATCTAGCTCTAAATGACTGGTTATCTGATTGAGTTTGTAAAATGTAGGTTTGAAAATGTCTACCAGCTTGCTGATGATTAAATTTATATTAACCATGGGTTGTTCATCTGGTATTACTGCTTGATCATCTTTCAGTTGTAGTAGTATTTCACTGACACGATCCATTTCAGACTTTATGGTTTCTATGTGTAATTTATTCTTCGAATCCTTTTCCATATCCAGAGAAAGAATTTCAAGATAGTTATTAATGATAGTCAGCGGGTTATTAACTTCATGAATTATTTTGCTTGTCTGAATATCAATTTCCTGTTGTTTTAACTCCAGTTGCTGCTGGTGTTTATGAGCTAACTGTTGTTGATGAGATAATGAATTGGCAATGATGGTAGAAAAGTGACAGAGTAAATCATTATCTTTATTTATCTTTTCAATTTGTTGAGTATCGCAGCCGATAGCAATGACACCCATTAACTGTTTTCCACTAATAAGAGGTAAACAAATAAATTGAGATGACATCAATGCATCCTGAATCTGATGGTCGATAATAGTTAGTTCTGCAAAAATGTTCTGGTTCTGGCTATTGAAAATAGTTTGTTGCAAAGCAGATTCAGTTACCAGGCTGCGCTGTGATTTAATTTTTATGGTGAAGGAACCACTGGCAGGAATATTTTTACTGTGACTTGCAATGCCGGTTAATATGGTTTGATCATGGTCTGGAAAAAAGAATATGGTTGAAGACAGACCAAATAATAACTGCAGATTTTCAGTCACCAGTTGCATCATTTCTGAAATATCATCGAGTTCAGTAATGTGATTTTCGATGCCCTCCAGTAAAGCTATTTGTCTTACTCTGCGAGCAAGTTCAATGCGTATGGCTTCATCATCAATATTAGCCAGGGGTATAGTCGGATCTTCATCAACTTCAACACCAAAACTCCTTGCATCAGATATGGCTGCTTCTGTGGCTTGCAGGACAAGATCTTCAATGACCGATTGATTCAGACCAAAATAATGGTCTTCAACAAGATATTTTTTATTGGAATGGTTTAACCGGTTGCACAATTGAGATGACAGGTTGACCAGCTTGATCAGGGGATCCGCATCCTGCAATAAATTCGCAGGTTTATGTTGATAACGAACGGCATCGTGTAACAATGAATTGATTCCCCATCTAGAAATCATGTCAGCGGCCAGGTCAGCGCTTTGAATGCCAAAATTTTCCTGTTCCTGAAAAAGTAAAGCATTCTGATCAGCGGCTGATGCCATCATTGTTTGGTATTTACCAGGTTCATTGGACAGAAAAACAAGTTGCCCCAGCATGTGCATTAATCCTGCCAGGTGAGCTTCATCCGGAAACTCATACCCGGTAAGTTTCGCCAGGTGTCTGGATAAATGGGCACAGATCAGTGAGTCAAGCCACAGGCTACCCAGAGTTTCCCCCAGTTCCTTACTAAACTGAGAAAAAAACTGATGAACTGCTGAGGTCAGGGCAATAGATTTGATGGTTTTAGTGCCAAGAACGACGAGAATTTGTTTCAATTCACGAGCATCGTTCCACTGACTAAAAGCCGCAGAATTAGAGATAGAAATAACCTTGGTGCACAGCGCTGTATCTTTAACGATAATAGCTTCCAGCTCTTCAAAACTGACGTCTGTTTTATGGAACAGATCTATTAGCTTGATTAAAACATGAGGTGCTGGTGGCAGCCTGGTGTAATCCAGATCTATTTGTTTATTTGCCGAGTTAAACATGACTGTTGATATACTGCATTATAAATATCGTGTAAGTCAATGATTAAATTGAGTTTCCTATAGCTGACTTCCTGTTTTTTTTATCTGATACTTCAGTTATAGAAACCTAAGTATAGGAGATTCTTTAGGTTTCTGGAGACTGTTGAGCTAAATCCATGGAAAAAATTCACAAAAGTAAGCAAAAACTTTAACAAAACTGGCGGTTTTTGTGTTTTTTGGCACTAGTGATTTCCTGTCATAGAGCAGCTCCTGATGGAGATATGATATTCAATCATGAAGTTACAGGTAGGGTGCCGCCGTGCGCACCATTGGCATTGAGATTTATTGGAACGTACGGAGAATCCTATAAATACTTATTAATATTTCAACTAGCTACTGTCTACTGGTCTTTGCAAGAGTATAATCTTGAACTTTATAGGGTTTACTTTTCAGGCGACAGCGATGACATCGATATTAGAAATTAAAGACTTGCAACAGCTTGCAAAATCTCGATTACCTAAATTATTTTATGACTATATCGATTCAGGTTCCTGGACTGAGGGAACTTACCGAGCCAATGAAAGCGACTTTCAAAAGATAAACTTAAGACAACGGGTTGCGGTAGATATGACCGACCGTTCACTTGCTTCGACGATGATCAATCAACCGGTTAGTATGCCAATTGCACTGGCTCCTACCGGTCTAACAGGAATGTTTCGTGCCGATGGAGAAATGCTTGCGGCTCAGGCGGCAGAACAAATGGGTGTCCCATTTACCCTGTCTACCATGAGTATCTGCTCCATCGAAGATGTTGCGAGTGTGACTCGTAAACCTTTCTGGTTTCAGTTGTACGTGATGAAAGATAGGGGGTTTATGGAAAGCTTAATTGAGCGGGCAAAGGCTGCTAATTGTTCTGCTCTAATCCTGACGCTAGACTTGCAATTATTGGGGCAACGCCACAAGGATCTAAAAAATAAATTGTCTGCACCACCAGGACTGAAACCCTTACACCTTTGGCAAATGATGCAGCGTCCGGGCTGGTGTCTGAATATGCTGACCACAAAACGACATGCTTTTCGCAATATTGTTGGCCATGCCAAAGGGATTAAAAATACAGCCTCTCTGTTTGAGTGGACGGCTGAACAGTTTGATCCTCGACTGTCCTGGGATGATGTTGAATGGATAAAAAAACTCTGGGGTGGGCCGTTAATATTAAAAGGAATACTGGATAAAGAAGATGCTGTATTAGCCTCCAAAACCGGGGCCGATGCAATTATTATATCAAATCATGGTGGCCGTCAGCTTGATGGTGCACGTTCTTCAATATCTGCCCTTGCCGGGATTGTTGATGCGGTAGGGGATAAAATTGAAGTTCACATGGATGGAGGTATTCGATCTGGGCAGGATGTACTTAAAGCCATTTGTCTGGGAGCGAAGGGTGTTCATATTGGTCGGCCATTTCTATATGGTCTTGCAGCACAGGGAAAGCAGGGAGTAGAAAAAGCTTTGCAGATTATGCAGAATGAACTGGACATCACCATGGCTTTTTGTGGAGAACGCAAGCTCACTGATCTAAATCGACATAATCTAGATGCTGATTCTGAGTTATTTAGCCGTTATGGGCCAACAATTTAAAGATGAATTACCAGGGCGAAAATGTATTCATAATTGACATGGGTGGCCCCATCGTGTCATTCATATCTCGCATATCGTAACTCATTCTGCCGGTATTCACGGTCATTGCTTTCATGGATTGGTCCATGTCCTGTACTGAGAGTAATAACGGCGGGAGTGTGTCGAGTTTCATTGAGATGGCTTGCATATTTCTTTGCATACTAAAGGTCGAGCTATCCATGTTGGCGATATGAGTGCGCATAGTTTTGACCTCAGTTGTCATAGATTCTACGCTATGAGATAGCTCTGAAATATTCTTGGCCATGAGTGCCAGATTTTTTTCCATTTTTGGATCTACATTGAGTGCCAGTTCGTGCACGTCGTTAGTCAAACTAAAAATAAGCCAGAATCCAGAAAATGCCATGATGCCGAAGATGATCATTGCGGGGTAAATCATTCTCTCCCAGCGTTTAGTGCTGGACTGAAAAGAATTTATAAAGGGGTAAACGGTATTTTCCCAACGCTGTGCACTGGATTCGAAAGATGTTACAAAGTTGGCCAGAACCTCTTCAAGTTCAATTGGTTTTTCTGTCGTTGAAGCAGAGGGGGAATCTTTAGAAGATTGAGTTTTCTCTTCTTTATCTTTATTCATTTGTGCATACCAGAATATTAAAGCCTGTATTCAAATAATACACCATAAACAACCCCGTTGCTTGTAATGAAATTTGATTCTGGAAAAGATATGGAGTGTATCGATATTGGAATTCAAAACAGGGTTCACAGGAAATTTCCAGTGAACCCTGTTTGAGTAAGGTTAAAGCACTTTATCGATAAAGATAATCTCTTCGGTAAGTACATCATAACCAGAAGCGGTTATTTTCATTTCTCCCCTGAAGTTACCCAGGTCAAGATCAACATTAAATGTGGATCCATTTAATGAAGCGTTATCACGACTTATAATGTTACCTTTCAAGTCCTGTATGACAATATTGATTGGTTCAATATTAGAATGTACACAACGAAGTCAAGTGTAAAGTGCTATTACTTATTTTATAATTTATCAATAGTTAAATCCGGTTAAAATAACGATATTACGTAAGTAATTGTTAATTCGGGTTATTATTTTAAAAATATTCTGAAATAAATGATTTGTGGGCAGCATAATTAAATTTTCGGGATAATTATTTTTATGTATTAAGTTTCTATGGTAGTAACAATGCAGCCAGGTGAACTAAAGGGTGAATAGATGAAATCTGGTGGTTCTCACTCTGGCAACGACAGGAAAACCCACTCATCAATACGGTACCATCTATTGAGTAAAGATCAGGTTTCCATACGAGATTGAAAATATCTTCAGATAGAAGGGCATTTTCCTGTTCGTGTCCGAACATACCAGACATGCCACAACAACCGGCATTGATGACTTTTAAAGGAACGCCTAATTTTTCATAGATTGCTTGCCATTGTTGTGATGATTCTTTGGCAGTAGTCTGTTCCATGCAATGGGGTAACAAAGTTATTGCCTGATTATTGTTTACTGGAGGTGGTACTTGATTTTGTTGCAGAATATTTAATAGAAATGATTCGATACTATGAATTTTAATGATATTTTTTTGCTGCAAAATTTCAGGGTACTCTATTTCAAACATCAGGCGACTTACAGTTTCAATGCTAATAAGTGGTAAACCTGTATTGGCTAAAAGTTTGGTTTGCAGTAAAACTTTCTTCGATTGTTGTTTGAATTCTTTTCTGTAACCTTTTACATGTAGTAACTTACCATTACGAATGACCTCGCTGAGGTAAACCCTGTATCCGAATTTCATCAAGATGTTTATGCAAGCCTGAAGGGTTTTTCGATCAAAACTTAGCATATAATTATCACATAACAAAATTACTGCTTTTTCACCTGTTTTAAGTGTTTTTAACTTTTGCTGGTTTAATACGGGTGCATTTAATTTATGGCGAATCGAAAACTTAGGTAAGTTATTGAGACCGGCAATGTTTTTTAAAAAACTTTTCGAATGCTTGTTTTGAATTAATACATTGCTTAATTGGGGATATTGTCGGCCGATAGCAATTAAAGATTCAAAATAACGATTAAAAAGAGACGAAAACCTGCGTGAATTATTTTGATACCAGTCACTTAAGAATCTAGATTTCAACTCAGGGATGTCAACTTTAAGGGGACAGCTTGAGGTACAGGATTTACAGGATAAACAATGTTGTAAACTGTTAAAAAGTTGTTGCTCAAGTTGTTTAAATTGAAGGGTAGAAGCATTAGAGTTTTTTAAACGTAACCATTCGCGCAGCATGGCAGCGCGTCCTTTGGGTGAGTACAGTTTATTGCGGGTAGCCTTATAAGATGGACACATGGTTTCGTCAAGTTTCCAGTTATAACAGGCACCGTTGCCATTACATGATAGTGCTCCCGCATAATCTGCCTGATCATTTGGTTTTATTTGAGTATCCAGTTCACCTCTTAAGGTTATTGCATCCAGAGCAATAACTTTTTTATTCACATCTGGAGTGGTTAATTTTTGAGGGTTTAGTAAATTATAGGGGTCAAAGAGTTTTTTAATACTACACAGGACAGGGTAAAGTTTTTCACCAAAAAATAATGCTGTATATTCGCCACGGAATCCTCGTCCATGTTCACCCCAGAGCACGCCCCCGTTTTGCTTGGCTAATAATGCGACTTGATCAGAAATTTTACGAATGAGCATTCTATCAGTGGCCTGTAATAAATTTAGGCTAGGACGTACATGTAAAACGCCTGCATCTGCATGGCCGTACATACCATAATTCAGTTTATTATCATCCAGTAACTGTTTAAAACTGGTGACATAACTAGCCAGGTTCTGTGGTGGCACGGCCGTATCTTCGACAAAGGCTATACCGCGTTTACCATTCTGAGACTGACCCAGTAGACCCACCGCTTTTTTTCTCAGGTTCCATAAAGATAATATTTTGTCCGGATCCATTTCGACTTTATGCAGGATGACCGAATAGCTTGAAGTCGTTTTATCCAGTATTTTCTGAATATCCAGTTGATATTGTTTGAGTTCTTCTTCACTGCAACCCACATGTTCAACAAAGTTAGCGGCTTTAATGTCTGCATCTTCAGGTAATTTATCCAAGACTGATTTTACTTCAATCCAGATACTGTCCTGGCGTGCCAGCTTGAGAATTTTATCATCCAGCATTTCGATGGCTGCGGGCTGGCTATCCAGCAAAGGCTGAACATGTTCAAGTCCACGTAAAAAATTATCATAGAAAATGACTGTAAGCATTTTATGGGTGGGCTTAGGTATAACTCTCAGGGTAATTTGGCGGGTAATAGCGAGAGTACCTTCTGACCCTGCTATTAAGTAACACGGATTAAAGAAACCGTTTTGTGAAATACATTGTTTAAGGTTGTATCCCGTGAGTCCCCGGTTCATGTCAGGAAATATACGATCTATTTCATCACTCTGTTTATCTATTAACCGGTAAACAGGTTTTATTAAGTTAGAATTGATAGTGTTTGACTGGTTCTTATCGAGTAGTGAAATATTTTTACATCGATAGTCTGATCCGTCGGCTAAAACAAGATCGAGATTTACGATATGGTTTGAAGTTTTTCCGTAAATCAGAGAACCTTTGCCAGAGGCATCGGTGGCTACCATGCCTCCGAGTGTTGCCCGGGATGATGATGAGATATCGATAGGAAAAAACAGACCATACGGTTTTAAAAAATAATTTAACTGATCGAGAACAACACCGGGTTGAACGCTGACTGTTTGATTTTCAAGATCAAAGTCGATGACCTTATTTAAGTGCCTTGAACAATCCAGAATTAAATTATCGCTGAGTGACTGTCCGTTAGTACCTGTTCCGCCACCGCGAGCACACAGTGAAAAACCTTTCTGACGATGTTTAATAACACTGCTTACAACTCGATTAATATCATCCAGCTCTTGAGGGTAGAGTATGGCTTCGGGTGTTAACTGATAAATGCTGTTATCGGTGGAAGCTACGATACGCTCAGCATATGAAGATTCGATGTCTCCTTTGAATCCAGCCAGTTTAAGCTCTTTTTTTAGCTGGATGAAATCTTCTATCAAAGGCATTTACTGTTGTTCCATATCAAATTGTTTTATCAGTTAGAGTTGCTGGGTTGTGCTAATTTTAATTTCAGGCATGACTTCAAAATATGGACTAATATTAATTTATAATAAAAAAAAGAGCCATACTGAGCACAGTAGTTAATAAAACATTTTTAGTGGTTACCGCCAGTATGGCAGCAACTATAGCAGCAATAAAATATGGATTATTAATCCCCAGGTTTAACTGCCCTTCCTGGTGAAACACAATTGGAGCCCAGATAGCGGTTAAAACGGCAGGCCCGGTATAATGCAGAAAATGTAATATTTTAGGACCAAGACGGATAGGTAATTTTGGTTCCAGAAAAATATATCGACTGATAAATACCAGTGTAGCCATCGCTAATAAGGTAAGCCAGATCATAGTGGCTCCTTGCGCATTATTGAAACCGCATAACCAATACTCATTGCGATCAGGCTGGAGTAGATAATACCTCCTTCGATTTCAAGAACACTGAAAACAACCGATAAGATAAGCGCGATAACCACAGTAACCAGAACTGATAATTTTTTGATGGTGGGCAGCACTATTGCAATAAAAGTTGCTGCAACGGCAAAATCCAGTCCATATTGATCCAGGTTAGGGATGCTTTGTCCGAGAATAATGCCACTTAGAGATGCCAGTTGCCAAATGAAATAAAAGCTAAAACCAGCGCCGAAGGCATACCAGAAGTTAAACTGTTTGCGAGTTTGGTGTGAACAAACGGCAAATAACTCATCCGTTAACAGGAAACCCAGAATCAATCGTTGGTGTACGGGCAAATGGGAAATACGTGTTCGCATTGTGGCGCTGTATAGCAGGTGCCTTGAAGTTAAAAATAACGTTGTGAGCAGAAGCGTCGTGAGGCTGGCGCCAGCCTTAATCAACCCCATGCCGACCAGTTGCACTGAACCCGCAAAGACGATGGCTGACACAGCTTGAGCCTGAAGGTCAAATAAGCCTGCTTCTACGGCTAAAGAACCGGCCAGTATTCCCCAGGGTATAACGGCTATGCTCAATGGCAGAATGATCACAGCTCCTTTCAAAAATGCTTGGGCAGGTGATATTAGCGAGTTATCGGTAAGAGTATTTTCTGGCAAGACTGGTTAAATCTGGTAATTTATAAAAAAGCTATTTTGTCCCTGTTTATTCCTGGATTACAAGTATTAAATGATATAAGGATCAAAGTAAAACTTGTCCGGATATTGGAGTAACCGATCTTCAGTTTTATTTAATCTATTTCAATTAAAAATTTAATTAAATGCTCTGAGTTGCTATTAGAAATTTGTCCCAGGCTGATAATTCCTGAATGATGTAATGGTACTGTTTCATTATTAAATAGAATTTCTACATTATTCTGGCTGATGTAAGTGCCGTTAGTGCTGCTATCAATCAGGATGAATTTATTACCTTTTAGCTGAATCTCACAGTGAAATCGTGAAGCTTGAGGAGCTTCTACCACTAAATCACACTCAGAACCTCTTCCTATTTTTATAGAGCCCTGTGTCAGTTTTACTTTTTGATCATTATAGTTAAGGGTGAAACTGCTCACTGTTTTGCTGGGAAGAGGAATTTGTGCAATACGGGTCAGCTGGTCATTTTGTTCCCAAACCACATCATAAACATTGATTGGTTGTTCCTTTCCTTTCAAATAAGTCTCTATCATGTTCCTACAAAACTGTTGTAAGTAATTAGGTAGCGTTTCATAGGTTTGTTCGCTGATCATGGTTTTTCCAGGGCGTGCCAGTGAGGCAACACGTGCTGAAACATTCACTGTGTCACCGAAAATATCTCCCTGATTACGAATAATGGTACCAATATGAGCACCTATACGGATGGCAATTTTCTGCTTATGTTCTGGAAAAGTGACTTGCTCGGTATATTCGTGCATCTGATTTGCTGCCTGGATAGCCTCGCTTGAAGATGAAAATTGACACATTATTTCATCACCAATGGTCTTGATGACAAGACCATTATGCTCTTCCACGATACCTGATAATGCGGCGAGAATGGTGTTTATCAGGTTTTCAGCCTGTGAGTCCCCGATGTTTTCATATAGAGCAGTACTACCGGCAATATCGGCAAAAAGAATAGTAGCTTGTGTCATGTGGTAATAGGTTATTGATATTGAGTTAATATGGGTTAATATTATCAGTAAACATGATTGTAATAGATAAAATGCATTACTGAGCTAAAAAGGTCAAAATATTTTAAGGTTTTGTATCCTGAATATTTATGAATCAGGCACTTATAACGCTAGTATAGCAAGCTTAGTTATTATATAGAGCAACATAATAGGTTCTGACCTTAAATAATTATAATAGATAATAAGTATTTACTCACTTGGGGGAGTGTTATGGGGATTCGCTTTAAATTCAATCTAACCATTTTAATAATTTTTATTGCAGGATTTTTATTAGCGGGGTATCTGGTAAAAGGGGTTTTACTGGACAATGCTAAAAAAGAAGTCGCATTGAATGCAAATATAATGATGGCAGCGGCTAAAAGTGTTCGTTCTTATACGGTAGAAGAAATAAGACCGTTACTGAATAAACTGGGTAAGGATGAATTTCTGGCTCAAACCGTACCAGCTTATGCAGCTACTGAAAGCATGAAACGCCTGCGTAAAATCTACCCTGACTATACCTATAAGGAAGCAGCTTTGAATCCAACGAACCCGGAGCATAAGGCTGCTGGTTGGGAAGAAGATGTTATTCAATATTTCAGAACATATGATTCTGTTAAAGAGTATTCCGGGGTTCGTGATACGCCTACTGGACAATACCTGTTCTTAAGTCGACCTTTTAAAATAACTAAAGAGGGTTGTCTCGCTTGTCATGACTCTCCGGATGCTGCACCAAAGTCGATGATTAAAAAATATGGAAGAAGTAATGGCTTTGGCTGGAAGCATAATGAAATTATAGGAGCACAGATAGTTAATGTGCCTATGTCAATACCGTTACAGCGTGCAAACGAAGCACTGTTAACGTTCATGATTATTCTGGGTGGAGTTTTTGCTGTGATCTGGTTAGCTCTAAATCTAATGCTGTATTTAATAATAATTAAACGAATTGATGTTATTTCCGAAACAGCAGAAAAAATCAGTAAAGGTGATATGAGTTCCCCCGAATTTACTATGAATGGTAAGGATGAAATTGACTCATTAAGCAGGTCTTTTAACTTGATGTATCGAAGTTTATGCAGTGCAGTTAAATTGCTGGATAAGACTCAGGCAGGATAAAATGGCTAATCTTCCTAAGACTATTGGAAAGTACAGTATAAGCCGGTTACTGGGCGAAGGCGCTATGGGACTGGTTTATGAAGGAATGGATTTAGCCATTGATCGAAAAGTGGCGATAAAAACACTTCATCCTCACCTGATAAATAAAAAAGATGGAAAGGAGTTTTTACAGAGGTTTCAACGTGAAGCCAAATCTGCGGCTCGATGTACGCACCCAAATATTGTGACTATATTGGAATATGGTGAAGATGATGGTCTCCCTTTCATCGCAATGGAGTTTATCAATGGTTTATCGTTGCATGATATTTTACAGAAGAATAAAAAAATTAGTCTGAAAAATACCTTAACGATAGTTTCCCAAATTTTAAAAGCTATACATGCGGCGCATAAACTGGGTGTTATTCATAGGGATATTAAAACGGCTAATATTATTCAATGCAAAGAGACTAGAGGTATTAAACTGGCTGATTTTGGTATTGCACGGTTTGCAGAAAATAACTCGATGACATTAACCGGCGCTATCGTCGGTACACCTCGTTATATGGCGCCTGAGCAAATGTTTGGTTTGAAAGTTGATGAGCGAGCTGATCTGTTTTCGGTTGCAATGGTTTTTATTGAATTGCTTACAGCATTGCCAGATAAACCTGTCTACCCGTCATCGTCGTTGCCTATTCTGGAAAATATTCCTCAAAATAATAAAATTAATTATTCATGTTTATATCCGAATGCTCTGATTCCTGTTTTACAAAAAGGTTTGGCCAGTAAAGCTACTGATCGATTTCAGACAGCGGCAGAATTTGCCATAGCCATAAAACAGGCTATATCAAACATTAAATCAAATGGCTCACAGCAGGTCACTAATGCAACATCCTCAAAAGATCCAGATTCTATTAACCATCAGGATATTAACACGCTCACCAGTTTGCTTACTGGCTATATTGGACCGGTTGCAAAAAATGTATTGAGGGAACAGGGGACTCACCATTTAACCTTAAGTGGTTTAGTGACGGCAGTTTCTCTGGAAATTCCGGAACAGGATCAACGAAATGACTTCTTAAAAGTATGGGAGACTGAAAAGAATAAAACAAGTTTATCTCTTGGTGGAGGTTTGAGTTCGCTAGGCAATAGCAGTCAGACATCACGAGGGTCATCAATAAATTTTGATGAAAATACAATTCAGAAAATTAGTCAGGACTATATTAATTACATTGGACCCTTTGCTCCACGTATGGTGGATTATTATTGTCAGCACTCCTCTGATAAAGAGCAGTTTATTCACAACCTGGCGAGTGAAATACCAGATCAGAAAACTCGTGATGAATTTACTAAAAAATGGAGTCTTGCGTAAAAAAGAGGTATTTTCCATGATATTTTATTCGGGTAATAATTGAGTAGGAATTACTAATATTTAAAAACATTGAGATGTGAAATAGTGTAACAAGAATTTTACTGAGGTAGGTTGTATGCAATATTTTGATTACCAGAATGATTCTGAAACCTCTGACGCAGAAAATATTACTGTTTTTAGTGGATTGTCAGAAGATGAATGGCAGATGATAATTCAAAATTCTCGTAGTATTGAATTTTCACCAGGTGATCTTTTGTTAAAGGCTGGTGAGTCGGATGATGCGCTGTATATTATGGTGTCGGGTGACGTAGAGGTTGTTAGTACCAATAGTTTTGGTTTTGTAAAAAAAATTGCCAGTATTTCAGAGGGATCAGTATTCGGTGAACTGGCATTTTTTGATAGTAAACCTCGTAGTGCATCTATTCGGGCGATTAGTCGGGGGCAGGTACTACGGATTTCAAGGCAGGGTTTTGATCAGATAGCCGCCTGGAATCCTAAACTGGCACAACAATTTCTATTCGATGTGGGTCGGATACTAGCCTACCGGTTTCGTAACGAATCACCCTATAAAATTTAAAGGATACTATCGATTATGGATGTCGAAGCCTTTCCAAATTATACCCAGTTAACTCAACGTCTACCCAGCTCAATATGGTGGTTTCTTCGCTGGCTTACCTTACTGCTTACTTTTTTTGTTATTTACCTGCTATTTGTGGAACCGGATACAGGGCTAACTGTTTTCTGGAAATTATTAATTCCACTGTTGCCGCTTAGCTTTGCAGTCATGCCGGGTGTTTGGCGCAATATCTGCCCGATGGCACTGCTTAATCAAATACCTCGAACATTTTCTTTTAGTCGTGAAAATACCTTATCTGATACCTGGCGTAAACTGTCACTGTATATCTCTGTACTAGCTTTTATCATTTTTATACTGTTTCGCTATCCTGTGCTCAATCACAATGGGCTCTATCTGGGACTAATCTTGCTGTCTGCGTTGAGCCTGTCATTTCTGGGTGGTGTGATTTTTAAAGGTCGTAGTGGTTGGTGTGGAACCTTTTGTCCATTGGCTCCGATTCAAAAAGCTTATGGTCATGCACCATTAATTCTGGTTAGAAATGGTTATTGTAAATCCTGTCTTGGTTGTCAGAAAAATTGTTATGATTTCAATCCCCGGGCAGCCATTTTCAGTGATTTGAGTGATGCAGATAATGGATGGAGTGAACAGCGAAAATTTTTTATTGCATTATTACCGGGTTTAATTATTTCTTTTTTTAACAGTGAATATAATGATGGAATAGATTTGTCACAGTACCTGTTGCAGATGCTAATTCCAGTGGGTTTATCTATCGGAGTGTTTTATACCTGTCATAATTTATTACATATTAATTTTTACAAACTGGCTTCACTATTTGCGATGTCTGCACTGGCGGTTTTTTACTGGTATGGCACTCCTGTCGTAGCCTCTGGTTTACAGCAAATATTCTCTTTGACTCTGGCGGAGTGGTTAATAAGCAGTATCCAATATGCAGTTATTCTGCTTTGCGTAATGGTATTGGTTAGAGGCGTCATGTCAGAAAGCCAGTACAAGCAGTCACAACAGCGTTCATCCCAGGCTTCGTTGGGGCAGGGTGTAAGCACTTTAAAAGCAGCGTTGAATCAAACAGGTCAGCTAGTTCAGGTTAAGGAGCAATCCAGTGGCAAACAGCTTTTGATGCGTCCTGACCAGAGTTTGCTGGATGCGCTGGAAGAAGCAGATTTACCCATTATGCCGGGGTGTCGTATGGGTATGTGTGGTAGTGATCCGGTGGTGATAACAGGCGGTTTTGATAATCTTGATCCACCTGGAGAAAATGAATTAAATACGTTGCGCAGGTTGGGGCTTGAGGGTAAAGCTCGCCTGGCCTGTTGTTGTAAACCTAAAGCTGGTATCAGTATTGATTTAGAAGCCGATCCTACTTTGCTATCGATTGAAACAGAACAGGATGACGAATCTGATCAGCAGAATATCCGTCAACAGGTCATTATCATTGGCAATGGCATTGCGGGTATTAGCACGGCAGAAAGCATACGTGAACAGGATTCGGAGTGCAGGATTATCCTGATCACCAGAGAGGCATATCATTTTTATAATCGTATGGGGCTGGAAAAAGTGTTGTACGGTCGTACTGCGATGCAGGGATTATATTTAATGAAAAAAGAGTGGTATGAACGAAATGACATCG
>Ga0209141_1000960_pt1 | contig 16754 bp, 9 predicted proteins | sample SaaInlLV_10m_DNA_2_FD_184676 | JGI IMG/M metagenome (GOLD analysis project Ga0209141, IMG submission 184676) | Marine microbial communities from expanding oxygen minimum zones in the Saanich Inlet - Saanich Inlet SI074_LV_150m_DNA (SPAdes) (version 2) | ecosystem: Environmental > Aquatic > Marine... | reverse complement strand
CATGGCATCTACTTTCATGCCATTTTGTGGTTGAAAGAACCTAGAATCTCTACAAAAGGTTTGGGTAAAATAACCATCTGTCGGTTCTAAACTGTTCATCTCTTTAAGTAACTGTGGAATAGATTCTGAATAGTCTGTAAGGTTTGCAGCAACATAACAAGTCGCTAAAGCATGAGCATATGAATTTAAGTCATTCGAGTGAACTTGATATCCAAGACCTTTCAAATGATGCCCTACCCTGCTTGTCCCAGAAAAAAGGTCAATCACTGAATTAACATCAGGGATAGACTGAAAAACATTACCCAAAGTATCTAGTAAAGTTCTTTTTGAACCTAGATATTTAATCATCTTGTAGCCCCTTCGAGCGAAATACAAATATACATTAAGCGTAAGGAGCGTCTGATAAGATTATTACGCAGTCTCATACATGAGTGTGATCTTATCAGTGACTTCCAATTCATATAATGAAACGGTTCCGTTCCAATGTAATGTATCATTTGTAGCAATATTGGCAATGGTTCTGGCTGTAGAACCACCATCGTTAGAAAAATAACATTCTCCAGTCTTATCGCCTTTCAGCTCTGCCATAAGACCGTTAACAAAAACTTGAACCATGCCGTCTGGGGTACTGTCAATTGAAATTCCACTAGCATCTCCATCAGAAGAAGTTGCTGAGGCAGTTTCAAATTGGTTTGTATCTGTAAGTCTAGCTGCGGTTAGTTGTCCATTAGTTGCAGATACACCTGCTCCGGCCAATGCGGTAGCAAAATCAGCAGCTGACTCTTTACGACTAGCATTTCCATCTGCATCAATAAATACAATAGAGTCTGCTGCCAGACTTATAGCTGCATCAGTCAACTCGTTAAGATCTAATGCTAAAGCTGTGCCGGCTCCGCCAGAAATACCCACACCAGCAATAGCTGCGGCTAACTTGTCAGAAGTTACAGCAGCATTAGCAATTTGAGCAGTATTAACACCTAGCCCAACGATACGTAAAGCATCTGCGTTAACCTCAATGGTGGTACCATCTACTTCAACGTCAAGCTGGTTTCCAGTCTTAGAAAGACCAGCACCAGCGTTAACAGATCCAGCCCCACTAAATTGTGCAAAAGTGATTGCTGTTGTTCCGATAGTAGGAGTTCCATCTACAGTGCAAACAAACCCGTTGTCTGCATTAGCAGAGCCTTGCTCAACAAATACAAACGCTCCACCTGTCAGATCGCCTTGGTCGCTGTCGTCAGATCTTGACAAGGTTAATGTTGCATTAGTGAGTGCACCGACAGTGTAAATGCCGTTCCATTTATTATGAACACCTGCACCGTTTGAGTTGACACCATTCTTAACTAAAACTCTGTCTCCCTGAGACAGACTGATAGTATCGATTGTAAATGTGTTGGCAGTGGCATCAAAGCCACCTTCACCATCAGCAAGCACAAGGGTGGTCGCTGACGCTGTAGAAGCCATTGTAAATGAAGCAGTTGTAGCAACTTTAGTTGAGTCTTTAACGTCTAGCCCTTGAGCAACACTATCTGCATATTGGGTAGCAGCTGTATAGCGAGCGTCTGCATAAGATTTAGCTGCGTCTGCTCTAGCTAGTTCTGTTGCGGTAGCAGAAGAGGCTAGGTCTGCACTGACTGCAGCTCCAGAAAGCTTCGCAAAAGTTACAGACCCATCTGCAATTTTACCAGCATTAATAGCATTTGCAGCTACAGTGATGCTGCCACTTGAAGCAATAGTTGCGTCTCCAGCGAGAGTCTTTTCTGTTAGTTGTCCATTCGTGTCTGCAACAAGGATGTTCCCTGCAGTGATTAGTGACAGTCGGTCAAGATCGACTGTATTCCCCTTGATTTGTTTGCCTTTGATAAGAGCCATGTTGAATCCTTTTTAATTAAAAATTAACCTAATAAGAGCCAGAAAGTACCTGTGCTTTGTAAAATTACGTTATCATATTGAGCTGAAACATTTATAGAGGTTTGGCCAGAATGGTCAATTTGTTCTCCAGAAGAAGCAGAAACCGCTACAGTGCCAGCGCCTAAGCGCTTAAAGTTATACTTGAAGCCTTTTGGCACGTTAGCTATTGCAGGTAAAGTAACTGTAATAGCATTAGTAGCATGATTGACAGTATATGTTGCTTCTTTTACTGTGGTTACTAATGCAGACAAAGTGCTAGTTGCAGTAATCTCACCAGAGTAAAGGATAGGTGCTCCTGTGTCTTGAACAACCATCCATTTACTATCAGCTTTGGTTTGAAGTACGATGCTTCTATACTTAGATTCTTTTGCTGAATAAGTTACAGTAGCAACTTCGTCAATAGTATTACTGCCATAGCCATCAAGAATAACATCATAAGAATCGTCTTCTATTTTTATGTTAATTTGAGAGCCTATAAGAGGTGAATCTGCTACAGGAAGAGTTAAGGTGACATCGCCTCCCGCTGTAGCTGTATCTATCAGATAAGAGAACCCCGGCAATAAGCTTTTTGTAGTTGCGCTTACAGTGGTAATGATTCCACTTCCTGTTTGTACTAACTCCACGTCGTATTCTGTTGCAGTAGCTTTTGTTACGGTAACAGTTCCTGTTGTAAGAGGGAGTGTTAAAGTGTCAAACGAAGTGCTATAACGTTGATAACCTCTTGAGGTTAAATAAATAGACCCAGAAGCGTCAGCAGTGCTTAAGCTCAAGGTAAAGCTAGCAGGTTCAGGATCATTAATCTTCGTAAGTAAGCTAAACTTTATTTGGTCATTTAACTCAAGGTCATCGATGTCAGGAAGCGTGACTGTTCTATCAGTAGTAGTGCTGCTTAGATAATAATGCATATTTTGATACGCAGTAAAGGTAGTGTTTGTTTTATAAATAGATCTTATTATATCGCCAGGCCGAGAAGTCTTAAAAGTGTATTCGGCAGGATTTATTAAATAAAAACTGTCGTTATACTTTATTATTTTTAAAAACCTGGGGAGTATCATTTCGACAGACGATACAGGAGAGGCATCGTCTGTAACACCAACATGAATTAGTTCATTAGCAGAGCTAGTTGAATTGAATGTAACACTTTTAGAAGCATAATTTGAAGTAGAATATTTATCTGCAAGATGCTGGACAAGAACTATGTCGATAGACATTCCTTCTGGTATTAAAGAAGCATCAGGTAAAGTGCAGGTATGGTTTGTATAAGTCCAAAAAACAGTATCATACCTTTTAAATGATAGCTCGTTGATACTTGTTGATTGAAGTTCTTTTACTTCTCCAGCAGGAGACTCAACGAGCCAATCTGAACCATTATAAATTATCATAATTTCAACACCATCATTAAGAGGCATTGCTTCAGAATATGGCTCTGTATACCACCCTGAACGAGCTATATTGATAAGGTCTGTAGTCTGAATAGTTACGGAAGCATAATATCTTGGAAAGATATATACCACGTCTCCAAGAGATGGACTTGTAGGCAGATTTAAAGTCCAGTTTCTAGTTATAGAGTCAATAACATATCTATAATTAGCTGCAGCTGTGATACTGCTCCCTGAAGTCACTCTTTGAGTAGTAATAGATGTGCCACCAGAGCTTTGGTCTGAAAATGAAAGTGCACCACTACCATCTGTGGCTAATACTTGCCCATTCGTTCCATCAGAAATAGGCAAGCTATAAGCAGAAACAGAGCTTTGATTAGAAGCGTTCCCGATGAAAATCTTACCTTGATCAAGGTTAGGTGTAACTGCAGATCGACCTGCACCTCCAACCTTAATAATGCCACTGGCATGTACTTTTAATACAGTACCAATGTTTTGTAACTTCGAAGAAGACCCTGCAGGTGGCGTTGAGGTAAACTCACCTGCAGTATTGCTAACATAAAGAGTATCTCCTAAGGAAAAAGAAGAAGTGTCTACTCCTGAAATATTGCCAAAAGTAATTACATCAACAGTTGCATTATTGTTAACTGCCGAGACAGTCAATCCAAAAGCAGGCATATTGGCTGAATTAGCATCGGCAAGCCCTATTGTAGGTGTGTTCCCGCTAATCCCACTAATGTAAACAACTGCATAGGCACTAATAGCGCTTCCAGTGGTGTTTTTTGCAGTAAACCTAATCGCTCCATTTAAGTCGCCTACAGTCTTGTCTGCGTAAACAATGTCAAATGGAGAAGACTCTGTTCTTAAAGTATCTTCTATTTGTTTGGATTTTATTTTCACTTAGGCACTCCTGTTTTTATAATCCGCAAAGGGGTCTTACATTAATGGTGTTTTAGCAGTTATCTTGCTTTAAACCTTAGTTGCTTTATATTCGGCACTATAGACACGATTATAGCTATACAAGCTGAATATATCACTCATGTTAAAATACAAAGCCATAGAAGCTGTTGCTATTGTGATTTTACTCTTGATTTTTAGATGAAAAAGAGCACCTGAATAATAAATAGAATCATTCCCTATAGTAGTACTTGTAGGATTGAAGCCTTGTAGCATTTCGTAGTCTTGTCTGTAGAACCTAACATTGCTTGAATGTATTGTTAAAGTGCCACTACCTGCAAACTTTTCTATAGTGCGACTTAGTAACAGATTATTGTTATTAGAGGAGTTGCTGTCTAGGAAAGTGCTATGAGGGGCTATAGCTAAATGTACTTCAATCAGATAAGTACCTACAGGAAGTTTATATGCGGTGTTTTCCAGGTCACTTGTAGTTCCTAAAGTAGTCCCACTAATACTATTATGTACATAGTCAGCATCAGGATAGCTAGTGTCGCCTTGAAAGTCTCTAAACAATAGATCACGTTTTAGGTTACCCCACTGACCACTCATATGAAAGTTAGTTAGTGATAAATTATTTCTATGTACAGCAATATCTAAGACCTGTGGACCACCTGAGCTATCAGCATATGCTTGTGTAGCTAAAGGTAGAGCGGCCTCGCCTGTTTTGGTAAAAGTAAGATCTCCTCCCGTGTTGACTCCCAAGTCACCACTAGCAAACTTGACGCTATTATCACTTAGAAAAAGGTGTCTGACTTTTTTATCCGCAGAGCCTATATCATAATCTTCAGTAGTGCTAGGCAATATATGCCCGCTAGAAGTTATTTCCCATCTAGATGAATTTTCAGTAGTGAAGGTGATAGTCCCATCTGAACCAGAGTCAGAAGTAGCTACAGAAGTGTTGCCTGTTTCTATTAATGGCTTGGGATAAGACACCTCTGCATACCACATCTTAAACGGAGTGGCTGTTGAACTATTATTTATTACCCTCAAAGTAATATAATCATAGTTGTTAGTAACTACTGTCAAGGAGCCTAAAGCTCCAGAATTTTGAGTATAGATGTAATCGGCTGAAACGTCATGTCCAGTGAATACTATGGTCACTCCTGGGTACTGAGGCTTTATGCGAATAATATCGTTAGCTTTTAACAAGTCTAAGTCAGGAAGAGTTAGTGTTAGGCTTAGATTAGCGGCTCTATGTGTTTCAACAAGAACTTCGTTATCAATGCAATTGCTTTTAGTTAAAGCAAATGAACTAACATTCCATGAGAGATTTAAAATGTTTTTATTATTTGTATTTTTTAGTCTATTCTCCCATGAGTTAGTAACAGTATTGTAGAATATACTTTCATTTATTTGAGGAGATGTTGAAGTTACATCAGAAAGGTCATCCAGGCTGACTGAAGACATTGCAGAAGAGATTTCTTCAGGATGCCAATGGCTGTGAGTAGAGTCGTAAGTAAGTACATACCCATCAGAAAGAGTATGTGCCGTGTCACTTATATCTACATCAGAAAGTGATGTTAATGGCATAGTTACAGTGCCACTAATTGTACTAGAATCACTTAAGGTTGCTGCAATGGTAGCATTGCTAATGTTGAGCGTAGCGACTGAAGCACCAGCTGTGCCTTGAATACCCTGAGTACCTTGAATACCAGCAGGTCCTTGGGTACCTGTAGCGCCTTGAATACCCTGAATGCCTTGAGGCCCTGTTGCACCAATTGTACCTGCTGGCCCTGTTGCACCAGCAGTACCTTGCGATCCAGCAGCACCCTGGATACCCTGAGCACCCTGGATACCTTGCGGCCCCTGAATAGATCCACCATCAACCCAAGAGCTACCATTATAAACAAACAAAGAATCGTCTGTTTGGGATAAGACTGCGTCTCCAACTGAAGGTGTAAACGTTGAAGAATCAATTAAAGTCACAGTTCCTGAGCCTGAGGGGTCAGAGCTTACCTGGCCTTTAAAAACAATACTAACTCCAGCCGGGCCTTGGTTCCCTATAGTACCTTGAATCCCTTGTAGCCCTTGAGGACCAGCAGGTCCCTCGACACCTGCGTTACCAGCAGCACCAGCAGCACCAGCTGTGCCTTGAGCACCCTGGATGCCTTGCGGCCCCTGCGGGCCTGTATTACCGATATCACCTGGTACACCCTGTATGCCTTGTGATCCTGCGTTACCAGTAAGACCCTGTGGGCCTACTGGTCCTGTGGGGCCTTGAATACCTTGAGGCCCTGTCGGGCCAGTAATATTAGACACAAAGTTAGTATCTTGCAGTAATGCTGCAGGAGTTACCTCAGAAGAAAAAGGGATTGCTTCGTTGCCTAATTTGAGTTTACCATTGTCTATAGAAAGGGTACTCGCACCTAAGTATATGGTTGATTGATTTAGATAAAGATCATTCCATCTATTAGTAGTAGATCCTAGGTCATAGACTAGGTCTTGATCAGGGATCAAAGCATTTGTCACCCATTTTACAGGGGCGAAAGTTAACTGGTCTTGTCCATTGTTAATTTGGACATGACCTCCTATGCCAGCAGCTTCAGCGGGAAACAGGTCTATCTCTTGTTGAGAGCCTCCGACTGATGCAGAGGGGACATACCATATATCAATCAGATCTTCTGAAGTAATAAGATAATCAGCATCATTGTAGACAACAATTGTTGATTCGTTAGGGTTCAAAGAAAGATAACTAGGTTCTACTTTAACCCCATTAACAAACATATATAGCAGAATTGTAGAACTAACAATATGTACGTTCTCTGTCATTTGAAATTCTGTGATTGAAGGATCATTTGAATTTAATGCAGGAATATATTTTTTCCATTTATAGCCAGTGATAAGCTTGTCATTAACATCAAGCATATAGCCAGGGCTTACAATACTATTTAGGTCGATTGAATCTTTTTTTATTTTAGTATGCCTAGGCATCTTAAACCTCCTGATATATAGCTAAAAGAACTGTGTTCACTTCAAACAATAAGTCTTGGCTTAATGTTAAAGTGTTTGTAGCGACAGTAAAGCTATAATCGCCAGCGCTGTTGTCAAAAGTAGGCTTCAAAACAAGTCCATCTAAGATTACCATTAAAGTATTTGTTACTGGAGGTGGATTAAGTACAAACTCCCTTACGGTATTCCCAGCGATGAATGAAGAAAGGTTGTGCGTAGTTATAGATGCTTTTTGATTATTATTAACAGCAGCTATATTTAAGCTGCTATTAACAATAGTAACTGGTGAAACTTGTGCCATGTTAACCCTCTTTTTCTATGCCCAGAATTCTTTTAATAAGTTTGTATTATTATTACCACTACTGCCCCCAGAATTTGAAGGGTTCTCAAAAGATATTTCTTTTACGTTAATTATATTTCTTTGTTTCTCATAATTAAAAAGTAGCGTGTCAGCAGCACTGCTTACATTAAGGGCAGTCTCAGAAGAGTAAATATTAAACGCAGTGTTACCATTATAAACAGCAGGGGAACCCTGAGGGAATAAAACCGTTTGGCTAGAAGGCCTAAAGGAATGTAATGCTTTTTGCTCAAGTGTTGTTGGCATAACATGAAGTGCTGTAATATTTAAAACATTGGGGGTCCCTATAAAAGCAGCAGAAGTCAATCCCATGTATGCATGTGTAAAAGTTACAAATTCATCAATCCCTAAGGAAACATGAGTTTTGCTTTGGTTTGAGACGTAGCTAGTTGATATGGGAGAAAAAAGTGTTTGAATGTTTGTAAAGGACGATAAATGGTCAAGACGAGGACTGATAGGATCCTTTTTGACTCTTAAAGATATGTAATCTGTAATGACATCAACAAAACGTTCTAAAGGCATGGACACCCCCTACACATCGTAAGAAGCACTAACATTTACGTATCCAGGCCCTGTTATTTTAACAGGAACAAGCGTATCACTATTAGTACTTGTTGTTACAATAGTAGAAGTACCACCTCCAATGGAGGTGTCAAAAACCATATTCGCACCTTCGATGTTAACTAAAACATCAATTGCAATTCTACTTCCTACAGAGTCATATGCGTTAACTTTGAGATTATTAGTAATGTCAACATTAGTATAAGTAACGTTAGTGTTTTGAAAAGCTATAGAAGTGACATAGGGTAATACTTGGCTAATCAAATGTAGCTTTGATTCGTATTGGCGAAGATACATGTATCCATGATCTGCAAGCTCTGTATACTGAGAAGGGCTAATAGTTTCTATCCCCCATCTTCTTTGAAAGCCATCAATTACTACTTCTGAGAATTTAACATTTTCAGAATGTGAAGAAATCCAACCAGTGGTTGAGTTGTAAAAATACGTTTCGTAAGTAGAGGGACTCAAAACTAAAAGTTCAGTATAAGTTGAGTTAGTATAGTTCTTCAATAAGCAAGAGGTTAAACAAGGCACATTGCTTGTTTGTTCATAAGAGATTGAAGTTGGGGTGGTCGGGTTGACTGAAAATGAAACTAGATTATCATAAAGGTTTGTGACTGTAGGATTAATAGCGTCATATAGAACTCGACCTATATTATTGAACAATATGTGTAGCTTATTATTCTCTGTCATAAATACAGAATAATGAGCCTCTTTAGAGACTCCATAAGAAGTTAGAGTGGGGATGACTAAAGCAGGGTTTTTAAAGCACCCTGAAGTATCCCCAGAGGGGGCACCAGCTACTGACACGTTAGAGAGTAGCTCTTGTGATAAAGTAAAGTTGTCAGCCCACAAAGATTGAGACTTGTCCCATTTAAGAGCTGCTAAAGCCATATTGCCAGTATTTTTAAATAGCGGTAAATAGGCCCAAAGAACAGAAGGTGTGGTTGCGTCAAAGTTATAGAACTTAGAAGGAGTGGTATTGAATTGACGAGCATAATGATTGTTGTTAGAGGGGTCAGCATCCAATACAATTGAGGCTTCTTGGAAGCAGTTTAAAGTTTTTAAAGCGACATCAGTATTGTTAGTATAGGTAGTCGCTGTTTCAAGAGTAGTATAGTCTATTTTATAAAACTTTAAAACGACTTGATTTGTCGACAATACGTCTTGGTTGTAGACAACCATGAAAGAGTCGTTATCTGCAGAATCTCTGCCTATATAATATATGCTTGAGTAATACCCGTCTTTAAACGCAGTATTAGCGTAATAACTATAGTCTTCTATCAGTATTTTTTCAGGAGAAAAAGAAAATGTAGCATCGTTAACAAGTGTTTTGAACGGTAGCGCAAGTAGAAACTGAGTACCATAATTAGAACTTAGGTATTCAGCATCAGACTCATCAGCATAAGGGCCCTTAAGGCCTGTTAGGTATATGACTTGTTCTTCTGGGTTTATGCTCAGTAAATCAAACGAGTGCTTTTCGCTTGTATAATCGATATACTGTGCTGTAGAAAGATCAGTTCCAGTCGCTAGAACAACCCTACTCATAGGAGCAGTGTTGTTCTGAGTGTTTTGGGGCCTATTATCAGAGCCATCTCTATTTGGGATTACAAATAAATAAAAATTAGTCCCACCTATTTGAAACTCACAATAGTTAGACAGACTGTAAGAGTTTTGTAGGTCTAAGTTGTTTTTAAAAGTAAAATTAGTATACTGCGAAGAATAAACCTCCTCGTCATGATCAGGGCTTTCATGATTGTAAGAAGCTACAACTCTTGGCTTATTGGGAGTGAATAATAAATTAGCAGAAAACCCATGGCTAAGGTTAGTAGCAAAAAGGTCTTCAAAAAGAATCTTTTTGTTAAAGTTAGGGTTCATATTTACAGCATCATTAGACGAGTCAGAAAAATACAAAGTGTCGGTATTTTGATCTTCAATCAATCCATAATTATTGCCTTTTAAAAAGTCAATATAATTATGTTCTGTAGATTGAGAACTTCCGCTCAACCAGTAGTTATTAGTGGAACTGCCGACTCTATGTCCTTTTAGTTTTTTCAAAATAGCCATAAATAATACCTTATAAAATAGATTTGTATTTAAACGAAACAGTAAGATCTGAACCTGGCGTAGTAGAGCCTATTTGTAGGATATCAATTCTTACATAGTCTCCTGCTGCAAGTTGCTTGGAAGAGGTGTTGGATTGAACTGTTTGATCGTTGGGGAATATCTCTAGTGTAAAAAGAGTGTCGGCTATAGTAGCGCCTTCATTTTTTACAACGTCAAGAGTTATTTTACTCCCAACTGGTGATGTCTTAATTACTGCTTGAACAGACATTATTTCAATAGGAGAAACTATTTGCCAATACAAGTCTCCTGTTTTGACACTTAGCTCTTCTAGGGTATAAAAATGCTTGTCTTGTATAGTGGGTTGAGCAAGTCTCCTTGCATCAATAGCTGTATCTGCTCTAGCTTGGGTATACCATAAGTTAGTAGCATTTATTAGCTCAGGTACATCATCAGTATCAACTGAAATGTTTTCGCCAGGCAAGCTGTTTACTTTTGTAAGCTTAAACGCCATTAGTTTATCTCCCATCCATCAACGCCAAGAATAAGTGTAATAGATTGTCCTTCAACATTCAGTATGTATGGTTGAAAAACCCTATCAATTGTTTGGCTTTGATAAGGGGCTATAGTTATTGTCTGGGTGTCTGTAGCCTGAACTCTGTATTTGATTGTTATTTGAGAGCCATGAGATTGATTGGTTATTTCAGGAAGATAGACATTAATAGAACCATTATTAGTAGAAAGACTATAATAATGATTAACGACAGCGTTTATCGTAGTAAGATCAGTTGAAGTATAAAAAACGCTATTTGTTAATGTCTTTATAGCCTCGGTATAAGGATTGTCAGTCTCTAAAGCTTCATGCAAATAGTCTACTGTCACTGCAAGAGGCCATCCACCTGCACTGGTGTTCTCCCTGTGAGTTATCTCTCTCAAAGTAGCTACTTCAATTACTCCATCGTTCAAGGTGGAGGCAACAGGAAGTCCAATGCTTTTTACGCCTGGAATGTTAGGGTCGTAAAGCAAGAACCCAGCATCGATTTCTTCTCCATTTGTAAGTATCTGTCCTGTACTTGTGCCGATGTCTGCTAAAGCAGCGGTACCTAGTTCAAGATTTGTCCTTGCTAGAGCTGAATCATTCAAATCAGAAAGATTTAAAGACTTAGCTAAATAAGTGGCAGAATTAGTGGCATTTTGTGCATCAACATAAGTCTTTAGCGTATTTGGGGCAACAGGCAAGTTGGTTACAACTCCCTGGTTTACCTGAGCTTGTGTAGCAAAATATTGTGTTGCAACAAGCCTGTGGTTAGGATCGTCATAAGCTATTGCAATACTTGGGCTATGATAACTATGATTAAAGAAATTCTCTATTGCGTCTTGTATAGCCTCTGGAGTAGGCACTACAGTCGGTTGGGGTTGTTGTTGATTTGCTGAATTGTAGTAATAACCTTCAGCATACCAGTACAAAGCGCCTTCTTGTTCTATAGGCCATAAGACAACTTGATGTCCTATCTCTAACAAGTCTATTTGAGCTTGGCCATACTGAGTATTGGAGCTATAGGCTATTACATTGTCTGCCGTTAATATCCTGTCTTGATTTGAACCACACATTAAAGACAGAGTACCTGCATTCAAATGTGTACTTCCTGAAGTTTTTCTTACTACTATTGGACCAATACGTGTCTTGGCAGCAAGCAAAGAGAATTGACTAAAATTACTTAAAGAATCATAACCGCCATTAAGAGTAGGTAGTATTAAATAGTTTGTTTCGTTTACAATAGTTTTTACATTATAAAAGTACGTGCCTTCTTGATCGGCAAAATAAAACTTTTCACCAAAAGAAGAGTTGTCTACATGTATATTTGAGTTAGTTGCATGCTCATAAAAATCTACATATTCATCCTTATAGTAACTTAAGACTCTTTTAACAAAAGTAAAAGATGCATTAGTAGAATCTACCTCTAAAATCTCTCCTTCGGAGCCTGGATTAGGTATTCCTAACTTAAGCCTTAATGGACCCGGGTCAGTAATGTTAGTTGCGTCTAGCAGCACAAACTCTGAATCAATATCTAGATTATCCCTGAAGGATTGAGTGTCAGTAATGTTGCTGCCATCAGACCTAGTATAAAAATCATATAATTGTTTAGGAGTGACTGCATTCGGCAGGTCAGTACCGTTAAGAACTTCGGCATCTTCAGCAAGCCAAATCTTGCCTGCACCATCATAAGTTTGAGAATAAACCCTTTTGGTTGCATAAAGAACTATTTCGTTTGACAAGACAGGCTCATAAGCTCCTGGACCCTCAGTGCCTGAAGGGTTAGTAACATACTCGCCATTCCATGCTAAAAGCTGATTCTGCGCAGTATACCCTCCGGTGTAGCCACCAGTTCCTGTTTGTTGAGGAAAGGCTGGAGGCTGTATCCTGCTTAGCTTAAACACACTGTCTCCAGTGCGAATCAAGTCCGTAGAGTCAGAAAGTAGTGTTGAGGATAACATCTGGTTAGTCCACTTAGACGTGGTAGCTCCAGTAGGATTATAAGCGATTACGTTCCCTAAGACAGGGGACGTAATTGTCACATCACTAAGCTCATCTAACTCTGTTGTGAATAGCGATGCTGTAAGGTCAGTAATTGCTGTGCGTACATACTCTGTAGTAGCAACGGTAGTGTCATCTTGAGTTTGAGGAAATGTAGTTGTGGTTATTAATGGAGAAGTTACGGAATTAGTAGCTGTTAAAGTAGTAGCTGTAATTACAGTAGCGTCTATTTGTTTTGTAGTTATATTTTCAAATGTATTATCCTGAGTAAATACATTTGCAACATCAAGATAGGCTATCCTGTTGTTATCTGTTAAGTCAGTTGTAGCTAACGATAGAGTTAAGGAAAAAGTGTTACTTGCATCATCGTATGTGAAGCTAACTGGAGAAGAGTGCGTTCCAGCAAGAATCATTGCACTGATAGCATCTCTTGCTTTTTCATCATTATAGAAGAAGTTTTCAGACCCAAGAGGATCAAAGAAATGATAAATGTCAGCTCCGTGATTATCATTTAGTGATGGAGCAGCAGTTGGCTGCTTGACCCGAGTCTCTGGTTGAGGAGTTGGGTTTAAGCTAATATCGACGATATTATAGTCGAAATAAGCTGTGCCAGTACCGTTTATATAGTAAGCAGTATAAGTTGAGGGAGTGTCAAAGGTGGCCCGTTGTAAAAGCAGGGTTGCGTCTTGACTGACATTTATAAATGAAACATCTTCAGTAGTAGAGAAGTAGGTCTTTTCTACACTTAGTTCTGTTGTAAAGTTTAAGTTAACAGATCCATGAATTTTAGAATTGTTTATATAACTATTAATAGTGTTTGAAAAAGATAAAATATTGTTTGAATCAGCTCTATTAAAAGTAGATCTGTTAATTTTTAATTCACAATCAGAAAACTGAATAGACTGATCTTGAGAATAAAAACGGCAATTATTTATATATATTTTTAAGCCACTTTTTTGACTTTCGAAGAATGAGTTAACATTTTCAAGCTGATCAAATAAACAGTTATTGAAAACCAATATGCATTCAGCAGAATCTGACTCTACAAACAGTCTCCCAAAAGACAAGTTGGTAAAACTCAAAACAGGCGTTGGCTCTCCTTGTTGAGGAGCAGTAATCCTTAAGATAACATTATTTAATTTTGAATATTGATGTTCTTTTTCAGGAGGGTGAAACCCCAATATATGAACATTACCCTTATCAATCTCTATAGGAGGAGACAGGGGAGAAACAACATTTTGTTTTATTAAATAATTCTTAGGAGTACTAAAAGATACAGAACCTTTCGTGTCTTGCCATAATGACGAAAAATCATCGTCATCATCATCCGGGTCTACTCCGCAGACATAATCTATTACGTTTGAAAACCTAGATGTAGATTGCGCTATTGCTGCAATTATGTCTATTTCCAGCTGGTCTATCTCTGCCTGAGTGTAAATCTCACTCTTGTCTGCTTTGTTTTGCTGTAGGCCTGCTAGGTCAGCGAGTATAGTTGCTCCAAAATTAGGATCATTGTTTATTGCGTTAACTAGCTCTTGCAAAGTATTTAAAGTCGTAGGGGCACCACCAATAAGATTGGTTAGCTCTGTGTCTACATAAGCTTTAGTAGCCCAAGTGTCTGCATCAACGCCTGCAGATATAACTAGAAAGCGTTCAGTCCTGTTTGCAGCAACCCAAGACTGGGGTTGATAGGTAGACCGGCTAGTAGAAGCTAAAGGTGTGTTTCCTGCATAAATGTATATATTGTTTTCGTGTATTGAAAAGAATGCTTCACCAATCCTATAGTCGTCAGGATCTGTAGCTTCAATGTTGGCAAGACTTTGAATAGGGTCTTTCCAGTAAAGTTGATCTATTCTTCCATGCAGTGCTGTGTCTTCCAAGACAAGAGCTTCTCCAGAAAGCTCCCCTGTATCTTCTTGAACTGAAAGGCCAGTGTTTGGCTTTACCAAAGACGGGTCTATTGATCCTGGGCGGAACCTAGCTTTTCTTATAATTGGCATTAGCTTCTACCTCTTAAGGGAGTGGATTTAGAGTCTCTACATATACTACAACTAGTTGAGATCCAAAAGGAGGTGGAGTAGCTTGCAAGTTAGTTCCAAAAACAATTTGCTGTAGGTTGCCGCTTATAAAAAAGTCAGGGTCGCCATTAACGGTGGCTCTAGTTAAAGCTTGCCCATCAAGGAAAACAAGGCAAATAGCTTGTGTTCCTTGAGCCATGGCAGGAGTAAGGTTGAAGACAGTAGCGATCCCATTACACTGACTTGAAATGTCATGTGCGGTAGGAATAAAGCTTAAGATAGAGGCTGGATTTATTCCATCTACTTGATTAATGGTTTCTACGTCAATAGTACAGTCAGTCAGGCTAGTTCCGTAATGCCTATTATCTGTATGCGTAATCATACTAACCCCTTAATTCTAGTTTATATACTTTAGTTCTATATTTTGACTATATATTTTATCAATTTCAAGCATGCGCCCATCTTTTGTCATAAAGTTGTGGTCGGGTGTACATATGACATGTGAGCCATCGTTAAAAATATATTTACAAACTTTTTTATCTCCCTTTGAGTGCCATTGAGAAACCTTTTGAGGAGAAAGTAGACCATCCCTATCAATACTCGTTACAAAGCCATCGTACTGTGATTCTACAGCATCTTGTAGAGTGATATGCTTTTCTGAATGCTGTGGAGTCGTAACCTTAGTATTTCCAGATAAACAATAGTCAGCAAACCCTAATATGTCTTTCCAAAGAGAATCAGCGTAATCAGCGGTCAAGCCTCCAATAGCTTGACAGCCAGCAATAAATTTAGGCTCATAAACTTCAAGAACCGAAAGTTTTTTCTTGCCCATTGCTCTTCGAATATCATCTGCTGTCTTTGGGTCAAAGCCTGCAAGCTCTGTAAAAAGAGCAAGGATCTGTTCTTGATATATCAATGTCCAGTAGGAAGCTTTCAATATCTCTGCTACTTTAGCAGGGAGTTCTTCAGGGGGAGCATTATTCAGCTTATTGGCAATGTACTGCTTATCAAGCCCTGCCTGTAAGGGGCCTGGTCGATTTATTGCACTTATTGCACTTAAGTCTTCAATACTTTGAGGTTTGATTTCAGCAATTAGTTTTTTGGCCTTGCCTGATGTTTCCATTTGAAAGACTCCAGTAAGATTCCCATCTATTAGAGTTTGATAAGTTTTTTCATCAAAATCCTTTATAGAATAAGGCTCTAAGTCGACAGACTTATGCTCTTTAATTAATCGCCTACTTTCTTTTATAATAGAAAGAGTGTCGATACCTAAGAAGTCAAACTTTATTAAACCTAACTCTTCGCATTCATCTTTATCATACTGAGTAATTCTTTCAGCCTTACTGTTTTTCCATAAAGGAACAGTGTCTGAAATATCTTTGTCTGAAATAATAATCCCTGCAGCGTGAATCCCAAAGTTGGCCACCATATTTTCAATACGATCTGCGAACTCTAAGAAAGCAGCATATCTTTGCTCATCTGTTATAGATGGGTTTTGTTCAAGAATCTCTTCTAAAGTAGCTTCTTTACCGTACTTTGGTGGAGGAATCATTTTTAACAAATCAGACAAGTCTGTAGTGTCGCCTTCTGTAATCCTATAAAAAGACCGAGCCAAAGACTTGGGTTTGAAAGTTCCATGAGTGATTATATTCGCTACACGATCACGCCCCCAATAATCTATACACCATTTTATAGCTTCTTCACGGTCTAAAGCATCATGGTCAATATCTATATCAGGGGGAGCACCGCCTATCATATCTGAACGGTTCTTTGTAAAATCAAAAGAATTCGATACTCCAGTGATATAAAGCAATATAGAATTGTGAGGATTTGGTAGAAAAGAAAAATCATTAGAATTGTTTTTATCTACTACGAGACTGTAGATTCTGAACAAATCAGAATCTGAAACCATATGAACTTCATACGATAAGTAGTCTTCGTCGACTTGAAAATATCTTTCATCAATAATATGATTATTAATATATTTTAAGTATTCTTTTTTTGAATCAACAATTGACATT
>Ga0209141_1000949_pt1 | contig 16840 bp, 16 predicted proteins | sample SaaInlLV_10m_DNA_2_FD_184676 | JGI IMG/M metagenome (GOLD analysis project Ga0209141, IMG submission 184676) | Marine microbial communities from expanding oxygen minimum zones in the Saanich Inlet - Saanich Inlet SI074_LV_150m_DNA (SPAdes) (version 2) | ecosystem: Environmental > Aquatic >... | reverse complement strand
AAACTTAGCAAAACAATTGCCACTGGCTGGATTAATGCCGGCTCGCGTGAGGGCTTCTTAAAGCGTCTGGCTCGTTAGGTAAAGGTGTCAAAAGGTATTAAAAGTTCACATACCATCTCAAGACTTGATACGCTAAAACAACATGTCTAAATAAATACCTCTAGTTTCTTTACTCATTGTGTTGTTGGCAACAAAATCAACATGTATTTCTAAATCACCATTTTCAAGCTTTTCTCGATTTAATTCAATACCAAATAATAACTGAATGCTATTTGGTAGCATTGAATTTCGCACATCTATTATTTGATTAGTATTATCAGGATTTAACGCTAAAAAATCATCCGAAAACCATCGGAATCGTTCTATATCTTTTGCTGACTGAGAGCGCTCTGAAAGATATGGCAGATCTCGCGCAATATCTAGTTTTTGAATAGAATCACCTTTAATAAATTGCCTGTCCCACAACAGCTTAACTGCATCTACATGGTAGCGCCCATCATGTTCATAAATCATTTTCCACACATGACGATTACCAAAACTAGGCTTCACCAATAAACGCTCTACCGTATGTCCGCGCTGCTGCGCTAATACTGTAAGCGACTGCTCGGCACGTTGCTGTTGAATAAGCCCAAAACTTAAGAATAATACGGCATAAACTAGCGCTATCCTAGCGTAACGAGACGTCTTTCTACGTACTGACAGAAACACCAAAACAACCAGTGGTAATGTTAATAAAGGATCAACAATAGAAACTGTATCCCAGGCAATTCGTTCATTAGAAAACGGCCATAATAACTGTGTGCCGTAAGAGGTATTCGCATCTAAAAACCCATGTGTTGCATAACCAAGAAAAGATAATAAATATACCTGTAAAAAAGACAACTTAACTTTTGACCATCGGCGATTAAACCAAAAGTAATAAAACACCAGCGCACATGCAAGAGCACCTAACGGAATAAAAGCAAGGGAATGCGTAAACTGTCTATGGAAATCTAAAAATAATAACGGGTCAGTCTCAGAGCGTATAAACACATCCAAATCAGGCGCCATTCCTGCTAAAGCACCAACCACCATTGCACTCAATTGGTTTATTTTTTTTCCAGCTGCTGATTGTGATAATGTCGCACCTAATACTGCTTGAGACAGAGGATCCATAAAATTTTAATTGGTTATTATTAATAATTAAAAACGCTTAATCAATAACTTGATGTCTGATCAGCGGTAAAATTTAGCATATTTATAAGTTTAATTTTAACTGGACGATGATTCATTTTGGCGCAATCTCCGAACAAGAATTTCTAGCTAACTATTGGCAGAAAAAACCCTTGCTGATTAAACAAGCTCTGCCCGATTTTATCTCGCCTATTACGCCTGATGAATTGGCCGGCTTGTCACTCGAGGACGAGTTTGAGTCGCGCCTTGTCAGAGGTTCGACCTCTAACAATAAATGGTCATTAGACAATGGTCCGTTTACTGAAGATACTTTTTCTAAACTGCCTGAGCAAGATTGGACGCTACTAGTGCAAGGAGCAGATCGATTTATCGATGAAGTGCACGACCTGATCAAGCACTTTGATTTCATCCCTCGTTGGCGATTTGACGATGTGATGATCTCTTACGCAGCCAAAGGCGGTAGTGTCGGGCCACACTTTGATTATTACGACGTTTTCTTGCTACAGGGTAGCGGAAGGCGTCGTTGGCATATTAGTAGCAAGCATTGTGAATTAGACAACTATCTGGATGATGTACCACTTAGAATCATGAATACCTTTGAGGCAGAGCAGGTATGGGATGTTGAGCCAGGAGATGTTCTTTATGTGCCACCAAAAGTAGCGCATCATGGTGTTAGCCTGGATGATGAATGCACTACTCTGTCGTTTGGTTATCGCGCTTATTCAGCCCAAGAATTGCTTGAATCAGTCAATCAGCAATCTGAGGATAAAAATCAATACTATCAAGACCCTATTTGGCATAATCAAAACACGCCAGCACTGATACCTAATTCAGCCATTATTCAAGCACAAAAAACACTTGATATTGGCGCTGAAGACTTTGCCTGTTTTGTTACTCAATTAGACTCACTAGATGTACAACTATTACAACACTTTGAGCCTGATGTATTTGACAAAAAAGCACATTACCAACTGCACCCAAGTTGTAAGATTGCCTACCTTTTAATTAACGAAATGCCTAAAGTGTTTATCAATGGTCATTACTTTGACACACAAGCGTTCGATACAAATCTAAATCTTTTGATTAATTTTTGCAATCAACGCAGTGTTGATGCAACTCAACATTTAGAACTTGCTACCCGCCTATTTAAGGAAAATTTAGTCGTCATAATTGATTGATTTTAGGGATAATAACTCTCGTTTTATGGCTTAAAGTTCCGCCTTAAGTTTTATCTAAAACATATCAAACTGGTGTGTTTCAAATAAAGCTTATTCTATCCAATTCAAACCATAGAGCGCCTTTTATAAACTTGTAATAAACAAAATTCGCTACGCGAGGAATTGCTTATTTATCTTACGGAGATTTTTTCATGGAAATGAATATCGTTAAAAAAAGCTTTGCCATGGGCAAACACACAATCACATTAGAAACTGGTCGTATCGCTAGACAAGCACACGGTGCAGTACTAGCAAGCATGGACGACACACAAGTATTGGTGACTGTAGTTGCTTCCAAAGAGACACAACCTGGTCAAGATTTCTTTCCATTATCTGTAGATTACGTAGAAAAAACATACGCTGCTGGCAAGATCCCTGGTGGATTTTTAAAGCGTGAAGCAAGAGCAACTGAAAAAGAAACACTAACTTGTCGTTTAATTGATCGCCCTATTCGCCCATTATTTCCGGCTGGTTTTGTTAACGAAGTGCAAGTTATTATCACGGTTATTTCAGCTAATTCTGAAGTTGATCCAGACATGATTGCAATGTTAGGTGTGTCTGCAGCACTTTCAATCTCTGGTGTTCCATTTAATGGCCCAATTGGTGGTGCTAGAGTAGGCTATACAGATGGCCAATACACGCTTAACCCAACATATTCAGAGCTTAAAAAATCAGATTTAGACATGGTAGTTGCCGGCACAGATGAAGCGGTATTAATGGTTGAATCAGAAGCATCTGAATTATCCGAAGACATTATGCTAGGTGCGGTAATGTATGCACATGAGCAATTCCAGGTAGCTATCACTAACATTGCTGAGTTTGCCGCACAAGTCGGCACTGAGCAGTGGGATTGGCAAGCACCAGCAATAAACGAAGCTTTGCTGGGTAACATTCAGTCACAATTTGGTGCGCAAATTAACGATGCTTATCAAATCAAAGAAAAAATGGATCGCTACGCTAAAGTAGGCGAAATTAAAGCGGCAGCTATTGAAACTTTGGCAAGCAATGATGAAACTGGCAACTCAGCTGATGAAGTTTCTAAATACTTTAAAAAGGTTGAAAAATCAACCGTTCGTGAGCGCATCTTAAATAACGACCCACGTATTGATGGCCGCGACAACGAAACCGTGCGTGACCTTAAAATTGAAACAGGTGTGTTAGCTAATACACATGGATCCGCCTTGTTTACACGTGGTGAAACTCAGGCCATGGTCGTTACAACCATTGGCTCAAAACGCGAGGCGCAACTGATTGAAAAATTAGAAGCCTCTGAACGTGAAAACGACTACTTCTTATTACATTACAACTTCCCTCCATACTCTGTAGGTGAAACAGGTCGCATGGGTGGCGCGGGCCGTCGTGAAATTGGCCATGGTCGTTTAGCGCGTCGTGGTATTGCTGCTTGCCTACCAACAATTTCAGAGTTTCCATACACCATTCGTGTGGTTTCTGAAATTACAGAATCTAACGGCTCTAGCTCAATGGCAAGTGTGTGTGGCTCATCATTATCATTAATGGATGCAGGTGTGCCAATCAAGGCGCCAATTGCTGGTATCGCCATGGGCTTGGTTAAAGAAGGTGATAGATTCACTGTATTAACCGACATCTTAGGTGATGAAGATCACCTAGGCGATATGGACTTTAAAGTCGCAGGTACTTCACGTGGTGTTAATGCTTTGCAAATGGATATTAAAATCCAAGGCATTACCAAAGAGATTATGAACATTGCATTAAAGCAAGCGAAAGATGCAAGACTTAATATCTTAGGTCAAATGAACCAAGTTATTTGCGAGCCTAATACATCAGGCTCTAATGCGCCAAAAACAACTGTTCTTAAAATCAATACAGACAAGATTCGTGATCTTATCGGTAAAGGTGGCGAGACCATTAAAGGCATCATGTCAGCCTCAGGTGCTAACGTTGATGTCAACGATGCAGGCGATGTAAACATCTTTGCTGGCAATCAAGAAGCTTTTGATAAGGCCATACAAATGGTTAAAGAAATTACCGCTTCACCTGAAGTGGATAAAGTCTACGCAGGCACAGTCATGAAAATTGTTGAATTCGGTGCATTTGTTAACATCATGCCTAATCAAGATGGCTTACTACATATTTCTGAAATCGCTCATGAGCGTGTTGAAAAAGTAGAAAACCACTTAAAAGAAGGCGATGAAATTGATGTTAAAGTAATCGGCTTAGACAGAGGCCGTATCAAGCTTTCTCGTAAAGTACTTTTGGATAAATAATCAGCTGATTATTTTTCTAATTAAAGCCACCTTAACGGTGGCTTTTTTATAATTATCTAATATGCCAATCTACTTAGTTTTTTTATCCGTTGTCGCCATTTGGTCAACCACACCACTTGCAATCCAGTGGTCAACCTTAGGCTCAGATTTTAATTTTGCTGTCGCTTCTAGAATGCTTATCGGCTTAGCTATTTGCTTGTTGTTATTGCTGATTAAACAGCAAAAATTAAGCATCAGCAAAATTGCTATTAGTAATTACATCTACGCAGGGCTTGGTGTGTTTGTCACCATGAGTTTGGTTTATTATTCTTCTCAGAGTATTCCTTCTGGCATTATTTCGGTAGTATTTGGTCTTACGCCAATTATTACCGGCGTATTTGCTTTATTACTACTCAAAGATCCTTTCTTTAAATTTCATAAAATAGCAGGGTTATTATTAGGGATTACTGGTCTTTTCACTATTTTTGGTCATACGCTAAACGTTGCTACTGAAATGATATCCGGGCTATTGGCGGTGACTTTTGCTATGGCGTTTCAGTCTTTTATCTCAGTCAAGCTTAAGCAAATAAGCGCACCTATTTCAGCACTAGAAACCACCACGGGTGCATTGATTATTAGCGTACCGTTGTTTATTATTAGCTGGTTGCTCACTGAAGGTTCTGTTCCAACAATCACACTTAAGGCTGCCCTATCAATTGGCTATTTAGCAGTCTTCGGGTCAGTGATTGGCTTTATGTCGTATTATTATTTAATCCGACATGCGAGTGTGCGTGTTGTCGGTATCGTGCCACTGATTACACCGGTATTTGCCTTGTTGCTTGGTGCTAGCCTTAACTATGAAACCTTAACAGCTACTCAGCTAAGCGGTATCATCTTGGTATTAATTGGTCTAGGGTATTACGAATACGGCGGACGTAACTTGGAAAGAAAAAATGGATAAAAAACTAATCGACCTCGAAGAAAAATTTGCCTTTCTTGATCATACAATCGAGGAACTTAATAATGTTGTTTTTCGTCAAACACAAAGAATTGACGAATTAGAAGAAATGATTAAACATTTATCAGCACAAATCGAACAACTTAAAGACACCCCTGAGGGTGGTAGGCAAGTCGCTGATGAGCGACCACCGCATTACTAATACTGACTACTGATATCTACTACTTGCGGCTCAATACTGGGGAATCAAACTTCAAACCATCCCAACCATAAGTAATAAAATTACGAATATTACTATGAGAATCACTCTCAGGGGTATTTAGCACGTCTTGATAATATTGGCCAAAACAATGCAATGTTTCAAGCTGGGTTAGCTGGTGAATAGCAGCAAAGCAAAATAATTTAGCACTACCTTGGTTTTCATCAGCAGCATTACTAACCTCGCCATTGCCAAAAGCGGCTGGTGTATAGTCGTAATCATCATCAATCAAGTCAATCAAATCCTCAAATTTCATTCTTGCGCCTGATCTTAGATCTTCTAAATATTCCTCTTGTGTCATTCTCTCCCCCTATTTAAAAATTATTTTATACCGTCATTGGATTTGGTTTGTCTGTATTTATACCGTATTTCTCAATCGCTTGTGCCACTACTGAGGCATCCATTTCACCCTCATCAACCAATGCTTTTAGCGCTGCTACTGTGACATAATTAGCATCTACTTCAAAGAAATCACGTAGTGCTTCTCGTGAATCAGATCGGCCAAAGCCATCAGTACCTAACACTTCGTAACGACCTGGAACATACTTACGAACTTGCTCAGCATAGTTGCGCATATAGTCTGTCGTCGCAATGACTGGACCCTTGGTGTCAGCTAGGCACTGTGTAATATATGGTACTTGTGGCTTATCCGTGCTAAAGCGATTAACACGATCAACCGCCTGCGCTTCACGCGTGAGTTCATTAAAACTGGTGACTGACCAAATACTAGATTTCACACCCCAATCATCACTCAACATCTGTGCTGCTTTTTCAACCTCCCTAAGAATCGTACCACAACCCAATAATTGCACTTGCTTGTCGCCTTTACCAACTTCTTTAAGTGGGTAAATACCTTTGATAATTCCTTCCTCTGTGCCTGCTGGCATCTCTGGATGAGCATAAAGCTCATTCATGGTTGTTATGTAGTAGAAAATATTTTCATGGTTTTCATACATTCTATAAAGACCACTGCGAATAATTACTGCAAGCTCATAAGCATAAGTTGGATCATAAGAAATACAGTTTGGAATGGTATTAGCCACTAAGTGCGAATCGCCATCTTGATGCTGTAAGCCTTCACCGTTCAGTGTTGTGCGGCCTGCCGTACCGCCGATCAAGAAACCTTTAGCTTGCATATCGCCTGCCGCCCAAGCTAGATCACCCACACGTTGGAAGCCAAACTTGGAGTAATAAATGTAGAACGGAATCATGGTGGTATTGTGTGTTGCATAGGCTGTTGCCGCAGCAATCCAATCAGAGATTGCACCGGCTTCATTAATACCTTCTTGCAATACTTGGCCTTTAATATCCTCTTTGTACCACATGACTTTATCAGAATCTTCCGGCTGATAAAGCTGACCAGAAGCTGAGTAAATACCCAACTGTCTAAACAAACCTTCCATACCAAATGTACGCGCCTCATCAGGGATAATTGGCACAATCTTAGGCCCAAGCTGTTTGTCACGTACCAATAAAGTCATGACTCGGTTAAGCGCCATAGTGGTTGACATTTCACGATCACCACTAGATTCTAATAAAGCTTTAAATACGTCTAACTCTGGCGCTTTTAAATCTTCTAATTCGAACGAGCGCACAGGTAAAGAACCACCCAGCTTTTTACGCTGAGCATTCATGTAGGTCATTTCCTCACTGTCAGGGGCTGGCTTATAAAAATTAAGCTCTTTAACATCAGTCTCTGTTACTGGCACATCAAAGCGTTTGGCAAAAATCTCCACTTGCTCTAAGCCTAATTTCTTTTGTGAGTGTGTGGTATTTTGGCCTTCGCCTGCTTCACCCATACCATAACCTTTAACAGTTTTAGCTAGGATAACCGTTGGCTTGTCGCTACATGCTTTAGCAGCATGATAAGCTTGGAATACTTTATAAGGGTCATGACCACCACGATTTAGATGATAAATTTCATCATCACTCATGTGTTCAACCATGGCCAATAATTCAGGATATTTACCAAAGAAATGCTTACGAACATACGCGCCGTCTTTTGCTTTATAAGCCTGATACTCACCGTCCACCACTTCTTCCATGCGCTTTCTAAGTAAACCGTCAGTGTCTTTAGCGAGTAGTTCATCCCACTTGCCACCCCAAATTACTTTAATGACGTTCCAGCCTGCGCCACGGAACATGCCTTCTAGTTCTTGAATAATCTTGCCGTTGCCACGTACTGGGCCATCAAGACGCTGTAAATTACAGTTAATTACAAAGACTAAGTTGTCTAATTTCTCACGGCCAGCCATTGAAATGGCACCCAATGATTCCGGCTCATCAGTCTCACCATCGCCTAAATAAGCCCAAACAGTACGTTTATCCGTTTGTTGAATTTCACGGTGATGAAGGTACTTCATAAAGCGTGCTTGGTAAATCGCCATAATCGGACCCAAGCCCATCGATACCGTTGGGAACTGCCAAAAATCTGGCATTAGCCACGGGTGTGGGTACGAGCTCAAACCGTCTTTACCCGCCTCTTGGCGGAATAATAACATTTGCTCTTCGGTAATACGCCCTTCTAAATAAGCTCTAGAGTAAATACCTGGAGAAATATGCCCCTGGAAGAAAATCAAATCAGCACCTTGATCAGCATCAGGGCCACGATAAAAATGATTAAAAGCAACCTCGTACAACGTTGCACTAGATGCAAATGAAGCAATATGCCCACCTAACTCGTAAGGCAACTGATTAGCTTTAACCACCATTACCATCGCATTCCAACGAATAATCGCTGAAATCTTCTCTTCAATATCAGCATTAATTGGTGTTTCAATTTCTTTGTCTAAACCAATACTATTAAGATAAGAAGTGTTTACACCCGATGGTAAGTCCATACCCTCGTGATGTGCCATGTCCATTAACTGGTTTAACAGGAATTTTGCACGGTCATCGCCCTCGACTTTAGCGACAGATTTAAAGGCTTCTAGCCATTCTTGGGTTTCTAGTGGATCGATATCTTGATTTGGCATAATAAACGAAATTTGTTTATAAAAATAGATCGATTATCCCAAATTTACAGCGCATTAAAAGCCTACTTTACAAAATATTTCGTCAATAAAAGTGCACCAACAAATCCTGAAATTCCAAAGCTGATTTGCCATAACTCATTTGTAGAATCTAAGCGTAGCCCAACGTAGCTACCAACAAACAATGCCAATATTGGAAAAATATAAAGCATAAAGGCACGTGAGAATAATTCAGCTGATGAAATCTCTAAAGTCACAAAATCACCAACAGCCACACCGCTTTGGATCGGCTTGTTAAATACCGAATAATGATCAAAATAATTGGCCAAAATACCCGTACCACAACCACTACTAGCCGAGCAACTATGGCACCCACCCGAACGATTCACCTTAAGTGTCATGGTTTGGTTTTCAAGTGCAATTACTTCAAACTGTTCTTTCATGATATAAGCTTTTGATAAAATAATATTATTTTTCATTTTAACGAATAAACCTCATGCCTATTTCACAATCCATATTTAAAGCTTATGACATTCGCGGTATTGTTGAGCAAGACCTTACCCCTGAAGTAGTCAAACTCATTGGCCTTGCCATTGGCAGTGAGTCCATCGCCAAAGGTGAGCGTGGCATTGTCGTTGGGCGTGATGGCCGCTTAAGCGGCTTAGGGCTAATGGATGCTTTAAAAGACGGTCTTAAGTCAAGTGGTTGCCATATTGTTGATATCGGCATGGTGCCAACGCCATTAGTGTACTACGGCACTTATACCAAAGCCGCTACTTCAGGGGTGATGATTACCGGCTCGCACAATCCACCAGAATACAACGGCTTTAAAATAATGATCGCTGGCGAAACCCTCTCAGGTGATCGCATACAAGAATTGTATCAACGCATTAAAAATAATGACTTCAATACTGGTCACGGTACTTCAACCAAAGTTGATATCGAACAAGACTATATTGATCGCATTAAATCAGACATCAGGCTTGATAAGCCACTTCATATTGTGGTGGATGCGGGTAATGGTGTGGCTGGCAATATTGCACCTAAACTGTTTGAGGCGCTTGGTGCAAAAGTAACCAAATTATTTTGTTTGGTGGATGGCTCTTTTCCAAATCATCATCCCGATCCATCTAAACCAAAAAACCTCGTTGATATAATTCAAGAAGTTAAAGATACCGGTGCAGACATGGGCTTTGCCTTTGATGGCGATGGCGATCGACTCGGCTTAATTGACAATAAAGGTAATGTTATTTGGGCAGATCGCCAAATGATTTTATATTCAAGAGATATCCTTGAACGCAATAAAGGTGCCAAAATTGTTTTTGATGTTAAGTGCTCTTCCCTATTACCTAAAGACATTGCCGAGCATGGCGGCGATCCAATCATGTCACGCACTGGGCATAGCTTTATTAAGGCTAAGCTTAAAGAAACCGGTGCTGCCCTTGGTGGTGAAATGAGTGGCCATATTTTCTTTAAAGAACGCTGGTACGGGTTTGATGATGCTCTGTACACCGGCGCAAGATTATTAGAAATTATGTCAAAAACCAACAAAACTTGCGCCGAGGTTTTTGCCGATTTACCCGATAGCATCAATACACCAGAAATCAATATTCACTTTGACGAGCAAGGCGACCAATTTAAAGCCATGGACAAGCTTGCTACAAATGTCAATTTTGAAGGTGCTGAGATCACCACGATTGATGGTGTACGTGTAGATTATCCTAACGGCTGGGGCTTGGTCCGCCCTTCTAACACTACGCCATGCCTAGTATTGCGTTTTGAAGCGGATAATCAAAAAACCATAGAAGAAATCCAAACAAAATTCAGAATTTGGTTAGAAGCTAACGATATTCCCACCAAAGACTTCTGATTTTAATTATTTACGAAATTTCTTAAAAAATAGTAAAAAACCCTTGTTTTTATCCTAAAAATAGCGTTTTTAGGCTGTTTTTATCAATTTATGTGATTTTTTACTGTGAAATTCGACTCATTCGTAAAATTTGCTAAATTTTGAAGTGATACTGTATTTTTCACCTTTATAAATAAATGACAACTTGTTTGCATGAAGCATTAGTCGCTTTGCACCCGTCAAATCAGTTCTATCTTCATCTGACAATGTCTTTTTTAAACATTGATCAGCTGTTTGATCGTCCACCCCATAAATAGGATCACCTGTAATTGTATGGCCAATTGAATCTAGGTGTACTCTGATTTGATGCTGTCTGCCAGTAATAGGTATAGCCTTTACTAAGGTTGTATTATCTTGTTCATTAAATTTTAAAGGCTGAATGTGTGTTGTTGATGCTTTACCATCTTGATTTTCACAAGTCATTTTTATGCCAATGATGCCGTTTGATTTTGAGATGGGTTTATCGATGGTAATGTTGTCTTTAATCTGGCCTTTAACTAAAGCCAAATATTCTTTATTACACTTTCTATTTTCAAACAAGGTTTTTAATATTGTACTTGCCTGCTTGTTTTTAGCTACTAAGACCAAACCTGAAGTTTCAGCATCTATTCGGTGCGCTAAATCTGCTTTATCACCAAAATGATATCTAATTTCATCAAGCAGGCAATACGGTGTATCTTTTCGAGTGGGGTGCACCATAATGCCAGACGGCTTGTCAAAGACGGCAAAATCTTCAACTTCAAACATGGGTTTTAAGCCTCTTGTACGTCCCTCAAATACAGCTACTTGAACGTGTTCAAAATCTATGATTTGTCCATTTTTTAAGATGTTACCTTGGTCATCAAACACTCTATTTTTAGACAAAAGTTTTTGAGAGGCCGATGACGATAAGCCAGCCTCATCTAACAAGAAAGACTGAATTTTCTTACCTTGAACGGCATTAAATTTTTTAAGTACAAATGGCATTTATACTGCTTTTACAAAGTAAGATTTTTGTTAAATGACTAGTGAAGCCAAGCCCAGAAAAGCAACAAAACCGATTACGTCAGTAATGGTTGTGAGGATTACACCGCCTGCCAATGCAGGATCGATCTTAAACTTAATGAGTAGCGAAGGCAAAAACGCACCGGAGAAAGCTGCAAAGATTAAATTAACAATAATGGCTAGTGCAATAACAACACTAAGCATCATGTCTTCGAACCAGAAGTAAGTGGCGAGTGCGATAACAACTGACCAGATCACACCGTTTAAAAAACCAATTGCTACCTCTTTATTCATTAATACTTTAAGGTTGGATGTGGTTACTCTACCGGTAGCAATACCACGGGTTACCAAGATTAAGGTTTGGGTGCCGGCAATACCACCCATAGATGCCACCACTGGCATTAGGATTGCTAAGGCAATTTTCTCTTGCAAAGTAGCTTCGAATAAGCCGATAAAAAACACCGCAATAAAGACAGTAATCAGGTTAACACCTAGCCAAACGCTTCGGCGTTTAGAGCTTTGCATTACTGGTGCAAACACATCTTCTTCTTCGTCTAAACCCGCCATTGACATCACTGAGTGCTCGGCTTCATCACGAATCACGTCAACCACGTCGTCAATGGTAATACGGCCAATTAGTTGGTTATTTTCATCAACAACCGGTGCGGAAATCAGATCGCGCTGCTCAAACAAGTGTGCCACTTCTTTTTCAGGCATGTCTGCCAAAATCGGCTTCAAAGTTTTGTTAATCAACGGATTAATATTTTGCTCTGCCTCATTGGTTAACAAGGTAGAAATATGGATTGAACCTAAATATTTGTAAGCACGATCAACCACAAATACCTTGTCGGTATCGTTTGGCATTTCTTTTAATAAGCGTAAATAACGAATCACCGTACGCACATTCACATCGTCACGCACGGTGATAATGTCAATGTTCATCAGCCCACCTGCCGAGTCCTCCGGGTAAGATAAAACATGCTTAAGATATTCTTGGTGCTTGTGATCTAACGTGAGCAATAAGTTGTGTACGGCCGACTCAGGTAGATCGGGCACAATGTCTGCAAGATCGTCCATGTCCAGACCTTCAGTGGCCTTTACAATGGCATCGACATCCATTTCACTTAACAGTTGAGACTGAACATCCTCGCTCAGATCTTTAAGAATATCACCTTGTGTACTTGGATCAATGGCCAGCCAAAGCTGGGTTCTGTCTTTTGGTGAAACACCTTCTAACAGGCGAGCAATTTCAGCCGAGTGTAAATTGGCGAGTTGAGCAGTGGCCTCTTCATACAAAGATGCCTCCAGAGACGTCATTAGTTTCTGGAGGCAAGCTTCGAAAGAAGTGTTTTCAACTTCTGACATTGGATTGATGTTCCTTTTAAATAAACTTAAGGCTTATCACCCTAAGTTAAATGACCTTTAGTTTTTCCTGTGGTCGTTTAATTTTTCTTTGTGCTTTCTAATTTGTGAATCTAGTTTATTAACCATTTGGTCAATAGAAGCGTACATATCGCTACTTTCGGCTTTTGCAAATAAATCTGCCCCGCTAACGTGAATAGTGGCTTCGGCTTTTTGCACATCTTTTTCAACGCCTAAAACCATATTGATATTAATCAAATGATCAAAGTGATGTTTAATTTTAGATAATTTTTCAGTAGAATGTTGCTTGATTGCCTCAGTGATATCGAGATGGTGACCAGAAATACTTAATTGCATAAACGCTCCTTATCAGATAAAAAAATATTCAACTTAATTGTGACACAAACCCAGACAGATTGTAAAGTATTTGTTGTAATTCATAGTAAATAATAAACACCACAAAGATAGATTTGAGGTTATAATTAACCTTTTACTTATTCTACATTTAGGAGATAAACATGGACGCAGTTAGTCAAGAATCTAATGAATTAAGCGCAAAAAGAATCGCACTACAAAACACTTTTAAAGCTCATACAGATACAAACGGTTTTTCATACGAAGATTGGGTTAACCCACCAGCAGGTTCTTTCTATGAAGGCTACAAAAATGAGTTAGCTGAAATCGACAATCAAATGGCTCCGCCTTTAACATACCAATCATAATCAGAATTCTGATTGGTAATAAAAGCCCCGTTTGGGGCTTTTTTGTTTAGTGGCCAAGTTAAAAACACACTAGAAAAATTATGTCTTATTTAATGTCAAATTATGCACCGCTTGAAGTTACCTTTGTTAAAGGTGGAGGTTGCTACCTGACAGACACTAAAGGCGATCAATACCTAGATGCACTTTGTGGTGTTGGTGTTACAGGGCTGGGTCACTCTCATCCTGAGATATCACGCGCCATTCAGTCACAAGCACAAAAGGTTATCCATACAAGTAACTGGTACCATATCGAACACCAAGAGGCATTGGCTGAAAAATTATGCCAGCTATCTAATATGGATGGTGCTTTTTTTGGCAACTCTGGTGCTGAAGCCAATGAAGCCGCTATCAAAATTGCGCGCCTACATGGCCATACTAACAATATTGATAATCCAATTATCTTAACGGCTAATCAAAGCTTTCATGGTCGTACCATGGCAACCTTGTCTGCCACCGGTAATCCAAAAGTACAATCTGGCTTTGCACCCTTGGTTAGTGAATTTATTCATGTTGACTTTGATGATATTAACGCCATCAAGGCACATACTGATAACGCCAATGTAGTGGCTGTAATGTTGGAGCCTATCCAAGGTGAAAGTGGTGTGATTATTCCAGCTGATGATTATCTTAATCAGGTGCAGAATATTTGTCAGGCCAATAATTGGCTACTAATACTTGATGAGGTGCAAACCGGCATTGGCCGTACTGGCAAGCTGTTTGCTCACCAATATAACAACATAACACCTGATGTCTTAACCTTAGCTAAAGGTTTAGGTAATGGCGTGCCTATTGGCGCATGCTTAGCTAAAGGCAAGGCATCTAAACTATTTCAGCCAGGTTCTCACGGATCTACTTTTGGTGGCAATCCACTGGTATGTAAAACAGCGCTTGCGGTGCTTGAGGTTATCGAGAAAGACAACCTTCTTGGCAATACTATGCAGATGGGCGAATACTTACTATCAGGCTTTAAATCAAAGCTTTCGAACTCAGATAAGGTTTTAGAAATACGTGCAAAAGGCTTGATGTTGGCCATTGAGCTTAATCAAGATTGTTCAAGCTTATTAAACGCAGCACTTGATAAAAAATTATTACTTAATATTACAGGGCAATCAATTCGACTATTACCGCCACTAATTATGGGGAAAGCTGAAGCTGACATTATGATTAATACAGTCTGTGAACTAATTGACACCGTATAAACGAGAAAACCAACATGACAAAACACTTTATTAATTTAGACGATTTACCTAGCAATGATTTACAACAAATTATTGACCAAGCGATCGCACTAAAAAAACAACATAAATCTGGGGAAATTAACAAAACCCTTGAGAACAAAACACTGGCGATGATTTTTGACAAATCTTCAACGCGTACTCGTGTTTCTTTTGAAGCCGGAATGACACAACTTGGTGGTCACGCATTGTTCTTATCAGACAGAGATATCCAGCTGGGTCGTGGTGAACCAATTACTGATAGTGCGATTGTGATTAGCTCCATGGTTGATGCAATCATGATGCGTGTATCGTCTCATGATGATATCAATACATTCGCCAAACACTCGTCGGTGCCTATTATTAACGCCCTATCAGATGAATCTCACCCTTGTCAATTGTTAGCTGACATGATGACTTATCAGGAATCTAACGGATCAATTAAAGGAAAGACGGTAGCATGGATTGGCGACGGTAACAACATGTGTCATACCTATATGCAAGCCGCTAAAGCGTTTGACTTTAAGCTTAATATTGCCACGCCAGAAGGCTATGAGCCGGATCAAAACTTTATCGACCAATACGCTGATTACATTAACTTATATGCTGATGCAAAAACAGCTTGTAAAGATGTAGATTTAGTCGTGACTGATGTTTGGGCGAGTATGGGCCAAGAAGACGAACAGAAAAAACGTGAGTTGGCTTTTGAAGATTTTCAAGTGAATGTTACACTTATGGATAACGCTAAGTCAGAAGCACTGTTTATGCATTGTTTACCAGCGCATCGCGGTGAGGAAGTTAGTGCTGATGTTATCGATGGAAAACAAAGTTTAGTATGGGGTGAAGCTGAAAATCGCCTACATGCACAAAAATCACTATTGTTATATTTGCTTGGCTAAACCTTAGTTTGGACAGATAACTTGTCCATTGCCTCTTGGTAAAATTTTACGCCACGTTCAATTTTATCCCGACCTTTAGATACTCGCCAGCGATTAGTATCCCGTAGAGAATACACGCAGCCGCAATACTCTTGTTGATAGAATTCTTCACGCTTAGATAGCTCTAGCATGCGCGATGAACCGCCTTGCTTGCGCCAGTTAAAATCCCAGTAACTCACGCCATCAAATGGGTTTGCTGCGCGTGCACCGCAACCATTAATTTGCTTCATATCTTTCCAGCGAGAAATACCCAATGTTGAAGAGATAAGATCAAAACCATGGTCTTTGGCATACTGCGCGGTTACCTCAAAACGCATATCAAAACACGTGGTACAGCGCTCACCACGTTCAGGTGCGTCTTCTTGACCGTGAGTACGATCAAACCAATTATCTTTGTCATAATCTGCATCGATAAATGGCATGCCTAGTTTTTGTGCAAAGCGAATGTTTTCTTCTTTACGTAGTTCGTATTCTTCTTTTGGATGAATATTCGGGTTGTAAAAAAATATGGTTGTTTCAATTTCTGAAGCCGCTAAAGCCTCCATAATCTCACCTGCGCAAGGAGCGCAACACGAATGCATTAACAGTTTACTTTCACCATTTGGCGTGGTGAGCTGAGGGCGATCGTAACCTTTTAACGTATAGTCTACTTTAGACATACTTGAATTTCTTTTAACACCTCCCAAGCTTCACGCTTGAGCTGCTCATTGGTTAGGATTTCACTCGGATGATGGGTAGAAAAATGTTGCTTAGAAGATGGCTTTAAGCCCTCGCTCATTAGCAACACTGTTTTAGCGTTGTAGCCAGAAAGCGTATGACTCAAGTCGTCAATATTAATACTGATACACTGAATATCATCTTTTTTAAG
>Ga0209141_1000935_pt1 | contig 17032 bp, 7 predicted proteins | sample SaaInlLV_10m_DNA_2_FD_184676 | JGI IMG/M metagenome (GOLD analysis project Ga0209141, IMG submission 184676) | Marine microbial communities from expanding oxygen minimum zones in the Saanich Inlet - Saanich Inlet SI074_LV_150m_DNA (SPAdes) (version 2) | ecosystem: Environmental > Aquatic > Marine... | reverse complement strand
AAGCCGATCTATTCAAAAAGATCGGCCTTTTTGTCGTAGGGTCAAATTTTGCTAGGCAGAATCTGACTCTACTAATATTTTGGTAGCGGGGGCTGGATTTGAACCAACGACCTTCGGGTTATGAGCCATAACAAATGAGTTAATTTATATTTTATAATCAACACCTTGCGACACTTGCCAACCTTTTATTACCTGTGAAATAGATATATCGTGCATTAATAAAATCAATCAGTTATAAATGCAATGACACAACTATGACACAACCTTGCTTGAATCTGGAGCGCATCTTACACGCCAAAAAAAATAAAGTCAAGAGTTATATTCAAGTCGATTGATCGACTAGCTCTTTCCATATTTGTTCATTACTCTTCGCTGCGCCTCTTGTATAAGATCATTGTACCTATCAATATATACCTGCTTCTCATCAGCAGTTAGGTTCTTATTGGCATACACTAGCTTTATCTTGGTGCGATATTTCGTCAGCTTCTTGGCGGTACGGTTTACCGCTTTCCTCATAGCTAAAGCATCACTATGATTCGATGCGTACTCAGCCGCTTTCTCGTATTCCCCTATAGCACGATAATCCTTGATGGTTTTGTAAGCCATATTAGCTTCTGTTCTTATGTCGTACATTACCTGCCCGATACGAGTTGAAGTTGCACCTCCTCCTCTCTGCATAAATGCCTTAACAATAAAGTAATCATCCCAATGAGTTGAGGGCTTATCGTTTTCAGTTAGCAGATCAATCCCCCCATCAGTGATCATCATCGCTGTACCTCCAACCCAACCCAGATACCCTTTGATTAAGTAGTCAGCTTGCATAGGTGACATATCTATATTACCTAATGACAACTCCCTGACTGCAGAGGATGAAACTTTACCCAACGCGCTAGTCCAAGACGTAACTCTCGCTTCTGGCGATAAGCCTGACTTGCCCCAACCTTCAATGGGTGAGTCTCTAAATGAATCGTAGTTAGCATATACATCAAGTATAGGCTTCAGTGCTTGCGGAACAGGATTCATGGCTAGTGTATCTGTTAGCGCATGAAACATACGACCTGCAAACAGTTCTCTTGAGTCTTCATCAAAGTCATTAATGAAAGTCTCAATTGCACGCTCTGCAAACACGCCTGCAATTCCTATCTCGAACGGTCTAGGGATAAAGAACATCGTATCCCCTGTGAGCATGGGGAGCTTAACAGCAATGTATGTATCTCTCTGCCATTGCTTCAGCTCTCTATAATCCTCATCATCCTTCATCGCCATAAAGATAGCAGCACTTGTTAAACCATACGCCCCTGCTACAGCAAGTAGTCGCGCCCTCTGCTCTTTATCAATTCCTGCTCGTCCGAGCTTATCCAAACCCTGCAGTCTTGCATTCATGAAAGGAACAAGCTGAGATAGCATTCTGATTGCAGCCCATTCACCTTGAACATCAAACGCCAGCAAATCTCTTGCAGCAAACGCAGCTTCTAACTCAGTGCCACCTGCCTCGATAACGCTATCATAAAGAGCTGCTCTGTTTACATTCTCCGCCCTTGATCCTATATCCTGCCATTTACCAAGACCTGTCTCAACACCGTCTTTAATCTTACCAAACAATGTCTGGAACTTCTCTTCACTATCTAGTATTTGAGAATGCTTAACTCCTTCTGTAATTAATCTTCTGGATGCGTCTGGATCTCCACCCAACTGATGACCAAATCTGAATGATCCACCAGATGCCAGCATACGAGCATAATGAAGAGAGTCTTCTTTTGTTCCATTCCATCCTGAAGACAGAGGATTCAATCCCATTTGACTGCCTTTTAGTTGCGAGATGCCAAGTACATGAATAGAGTCACGGATCAAGTTGCGTACTCTGAACTCTGGACTAATCGTCACCATTGTAGTCAGCATACTCTTAGCTTTACGCCCCACTCTCATCGCCATACTGCCAGAGCCGATAGGTTTTGAAGCTGTTAAGGAGCGTAGTGTTAGTTCATCATTAATGCGAACCCACACCTCTCTTCCGTTATGCCTAATATAGACCATATCCGAACCATGCTTGATCTTACTATTCTCTATCTTCTCTCCGAACAGTCCTTCTGGGTCGTGCAGTACATTTGCTACCGCCACCTCGCCCGCATTCTTGGAGATGTCAGATAGTTTTAAAGAGAGTGCTGTTTTGATTGCGCCAACAGCAGCCTGGTTACTCATTGAAGCGTTTAGCAGATGATTCCAGTTCATCAACACATTCTCTAATGGGTCGTTAATGTTTAACTCAGAACCGTGTATCTTCTTGTATGCTTCCTGCTTAGTTAGTCCACCCAATGTGGCAAGACCTGAAGATTCTGTATCCTCAAGCACACGATAAAATGGGATATAAGCGCCACCCTTCCAGATGTCAGCCTCTTTCTGACCAACAAGACCTGAGCTTACAGCAATATCCACAACACTCTCATGAAGTGACTGGAACTCTGCCAATGCCTTATCAAACGATTGCTCATTACCATTGCGTAAAGACAGTCCTGCTTTAATTGCAGCAGCTCTATTCTTAAATGGAAGTGACACATCCTCTGGTAATTCGCTCGCTCTCTTGGCAACCATATAGCTCAGGAAGTCATCCACCTTTCCTGCTAACGGATCAAGAATAGAAGCTAAACCAGATGACTGAGTTATCATTCCATTTGCATCCACCTTTATAGATGACTGGTCAAGCTGAACGTCACCATCTTTATTGACGATAAGTTTGCCATAATTAATCATAGCAAGAACTTTCTCTCGTGCAGAGGAGACCATTCTTGATCTCATCCAATCTGTTAATACAGGTTTATCTAGTCCTTGCGCTCTTGCTGAGATTTCAGCGTTACGCTTGATAGCGTGAGACTTGTCAAACATACCTTGTCGTAACTTATCAGACCACCCGTCCAGCACAGCACTGATCTTTTCTTTAAAGGTAAGTTTTTTACTCTTCCCAATACCAGACTTAAAGTCATCCATTGGGTCATAAGTCGATTGATCGACTACTGATTCTTCTCCAGCTCCTCCTCGTCCTTGATCGACTGATCCCATATCTTCTGCTCTTCTGGAGTCATTCCGTACTCCTCTATTCCGTGCTGAATCCCCCCTCCATTGGCTCGATAAGCTGCTGCTCTCGTTGCCGTTCTCTCCTCTAAAGTTGTTGTTAGCTTCGTCTCCGCTCCTAATGATAGGGACTCTTTTAACTTCCTTATTCTTTCTGCGGTCTGTTGCTCTGTCGTTTCTTCCATTACTTTCTCCTAATAAAATGTTATCACTCACGCCTATGTTATCAGATTTACTTAAAGAGTCAAATAGGGTGAACGCATCACTACCAAATGATGCCTTAAACAGTTCTGGTCGTGAAGTATAAAACGCACCTAGCTGTGCAAAAAACTCAGCCCTGTATTGTCCGTCAGTAAAGGTCTCCTTATCTGTGATAGGGTATCTAAAGAAGCTACCAACCGCTGAGGATGCGTCCTCATCTTGAGAATTTTCATGGCGACTATAATGCCCCTCAGCCTTGTAAGCTAACGACCCATCCTTCTTTACATCAAAAAGATCCATAGCGCCAGAAATAGACTCACCACTACTATTAATGTCTACCGAATGCCATAGCTCATGTGCTATACCATCTCTAAACTCTCTAAAGATATGGATACTCTGACCTGTTTCAGGTGACTGCAAGGCATCCGTATACTCATCCATCAGGTCTAAAGATACACGGATAACCTGTTTGCTTGGCACATACCCCATGCTGCGAGACTTACCGCCAATCACAATTCCTTTTAATGAGCTAAATGCGTGGGAGGGTATTCTGCCAGATTGAATCAAATCATTAATGGAGGCTTTAAGTATTGCCTCCTCCCTGATTGTTGGCTCAGATAGATTGTGACGCAAAGCCCATCCTATATTTTTAGTGATAATTCTTGACAGTCGCTTAATTAGATTTCTAACTGATAGCTTTACTGGTACTTTCTTAACAGTTACTGGTGTCTCATATATAATCTGACCCTCGTATAAGGGGTCGTTAATGGATCCTGACACCTCGCTCTTGAAACTTGTGGAAGATGATTCAGCTTTATGACTTACCCCTTTCTTGTTTGCTGCTCTATCAAATGCTCTGGCGGTATTACCTGCATCACCTTTATTAAAAACGTCAAGAGATTCGTCTGTGGTCACTTCATCAGCAACTTGACCAATAAATCTACCTCGCAGATCTTTTACTCTTTGCGCTCTATCCTTTTCAATCCATTGTAATGTCCCTTCAGCTCTAGCTTGAACCTTCTTATCACCATCCTTCTTAGCCTTCTCTATCTGTGATCGGAGGTTCGACTCCTCTTGCTCCATGCTTTGTTTCTCTTCTGCAATCTGCTCAAGCTCGGAATCTATCTCCCTAAGGTTGTGATCTTGTATCTCTTTAAGAGCTTCGCTCTTGCTCTTAATGGATGCCTCTCCAAACATTCCTCCTTCCGCAACTGCGCCAGTTGATATTTCAGATGCGTTACTGCCAGCATCATCCCCATCATCCAGCATTTCAGCTTCATTATTTAAGGTGAGATCTTCCTTGCCATCTATAGTATTCATATTATCTACGCTTAGATCGCTAGAATCCTCTTGGTCGTAGTCAATATTAGTATCCTCTATACTTAAATTAGTAGTGCTAACATCGTCTGCGAAGCCGCCATTATCAATACTCAAACCTCCGTACTTTTGGTCACGGTAGTCTGCAAGGAATCCACGCTTATGCTGACCCTCCTTAAAGTTTGCGCTACCTCTCTTCCCTCCTGCGCCAAAAAGAAGTTCTGAGAAGTTTTTAGGAACATTATATCCACGATTAACCAATGCGTCCTGAACTATCTCCAGCGTCTTATCGTTAGAGTTGCGAGCATTAACGCTTGCGTCTGCAATCCTAGCTGCAGTCACATCTCTAAACTTGGTAACAAGAACTTTTACACTTATCTTGCCATCCTTTCCTACGGCAATATTTTTAAGTAAGTAACTAAGAATTGCCTGCTCATCCTTATCAGCAGATTTCCCGTTTTTAAATGTTTCGTATAAGTCCTTTAGTTCTTGCCTAGCTGGAGCAATAGATTTGGTATCTCTATCTATGTGCGCTTTGATCGCATCAAAGAATCTACGCTCTTCGCTAGTGAGGGGAATATTGTATCCATTGCTTTGGCGAAGTTTGGTCTCATCATCAGCTTCCTCAGATCGTCCCTCTCCGCCTTCTCTGTTTCTGACATCGGTCTCTTCATTGTTTGCTTCTTCATTAACCTCTCCTTGTGTGGAATTATCTGTAGTCGATTGATCGACTTCATTGGTGCTTGCACTCTCGCTATAATCAACAGAAATAAGAGCTGGAGCGTCATACATGTCTATATCAATCTTATACTGACCAGATACGCCAGACTGCTCTGAAGATATACTGTACAAACCATCACCAAGAGATACGATAGACTCTGGATCTATACTAACCTCCACTCCTGAAGATGTCAAAACCCAGCTCTTATCAACTTCACTCTGATCGGCAGGCTGTTTAGCAGGTAACGATGCCTCACTCTTTAATGGCTTCTCGTTTTTTGGCGTTGACTCTTTATCTGGAGCTTTATCTGGGAGACCTTTCCAAAAAGTCTCAGACTCTAGCCCTGTGCGATTTCTAAGATCTTTAATGCGACCATTTAACTTGATACGCTCTGCCTTTCCCTCATCACTTGACGCACTTGTTGTCGCTATCTGCTTCTTAATTTCAGTAACAATAGGCTCGATGGCTTTAGCATACTCGCTAGATTTAAAGTCTAACTCTTTTTGCGATGCAGGCACACTGCCCCCATACATATCAACCTTATCTGAGCCATGAACAATCAACCCTCCTGCTGGAGCTTTAGGAGTGCCTACTTTACCAGCCTCGCTTGCAGGGAGATTACCTAATAAAGCTTCTTCCTTCTTAACTGCGTCTACACCAATAGCTCCAGTTACATCTGAAGCAGCCCCTTTAGGAGCAGTGCCAGAAACATTCACCTCGTCCGCACTGTAAGAGCCGTCAACTCCCCCACTACTATTCCTCTCATGCCTATTTCTCAGCTCTTCTTTTATAGCCTTATTCTCGCTCTCCCCTATTGCACCATCTACTGCCGAAACATCTGTTCCTACTTGTGAGCCTGCGCCTGCTGTCTCTGTTTCACTTGCACTATAAGAACCCCCTATCTCACTACTGCCTGTAGACTCTCGCTCGATAATATTTAATTTATTACGATTTTCTTCTTCTATTGCTTGGATCTCAGCAAGACCTACGGAATTATCTGCCTTTACAGGTACTCTCTTTCTCTCTGCAGCTTCGGCACTTAGTCCGTCACCAATAAGATCCTCACCCAATTTACTGGATTGAAGCTCTATCTTTCTGCGTGAAATCTCATCGACAACTTCCTGTAGCCGACCTGTAGCGTTATCGTAAACCCCCCGCTCATCCTTAAACATATCTTGGATTCTAGCAAGCTGTGCGCCTCTCTCAGTTAAAACTGCGTCACTTAACTTATACTTGGATGCCTGCTTATCAACCTTAATCTTCTCGTTAAGGTCGGTATATGGCTCTGTATCTAGCTCATAAGAGCGATCAAGCAGCGTGTTCAGATCAACTTCTTTAGCTTTACCTGCTAAAAGATTACTGACCGCTGTCTGTACTGTAGATATTCCTCCGCCTGTTAATGACTCATGCAATGCAGAGCCAAGACTAGCTTCATCTCCTGCTAGAACTTGCCCTGTATATTCGCCCGCACCTTCGCCAAACGTCTCTACTCCAAAAACAACACCTCCCTTCTTTAGCTTGCTTGCGGTAGAAGTTGCGCCCCTGTATTGATCGGCAAGAGCTTCCAGTTTATTATTGTAATCCTTATTCAGTCTGCCTTTTACGAGGTCAGTCTTGAACTCTTTATTTAATCGGTCTACATTTTTCTTGAGTCGTCTAGCTGGCGCTGTAAAGATACCTAACCCAACCGCTGTTGTTGCAACATCCCATACAGCAACACCCGCACCTTTTGCGACAGCCTTATCTTTAGCCCAAGAAAGGAAACCCTTATCACTTAATAGCTCTTTAATCTGCTGCGGGTCAGATGGATCGTCAACATACTCATACACCAACTCTTCAAGATACGCACCTGTTTCAATAATCATTGAGCCAGTAGCTGTGCCTGCAATACCGCCACCCATAACTCCGTAAGGACCTAATGGTGCGCCCGCTTTAGCACCTACAGCAGTTGTAACTGCAATAGTTGGAGCACTTCTAGCCATAGTTTTAACTGACTCATAATAAGATTCTTTATTAGTAAGGAAGTGTTCAGCCAAATCGTAAGAGGTAGACATCGTATCCCAGAAACCTACCGACTCATCAACAGCGTCTATACGCCCGCTTATCTCTGAGCTGTATGCCTGATGTTCTGGAGTGGTTTCCTGTGCTCTCTCTTTAGCTCTCTCTGCAAAATGCGCAGAGTAAGAGTCAATCAGCTCAGGAGACTGAATCGCAAGTAAGCCAGTGCCGTGCATTCCAAGCATTCCATCATCTACGCCCTCACCAATAGAGTTAAGAGTGCTTAGCTCATAATCTTCTTGACCGTACTTAGCATCGAAAGCGTCAATAGTTGTAGCACTTGATTCGCTGAGATTCTGCACTCCATGCCGCTGATCAAATGAGGCGAAAGGATTTTGATTAAAGTCTTTATACATAAATATCTCCTAACGCTGGGCTGATTTAATATCGTCAACAGCACTTTGTATCAATCTCTCACCTATATCAGTATCAAAGCCCAGTATCACTCCTTTAATATCTATACTTCCAGCTAATCTTTGCATAGTAATTGGTTGCATTCCTCTTCCTCGTCCTGCATTAACCTCCTCACCATCAATAAATCTTTGAGCTAAAACTTTAATTGCTTGCCTTGTCTCGGAATTTAATCCCTCATAAGTAATATCCTCATAATTATTCTTTGCATTAAAGTTTGGAGGTCTGATTGTTATAACCCCTCCATCAATCCTAGACTCAACAGGTATCACTTCCTTACCATCCCCTATATCAGTGGATACATTAGGTTTCGGGTCTTTAGTATTCCAAGGCTTTTCACTGCCAACAGAAGGAAGGGGAGCTGGAGTCTCAGCTACTGGCTCAACACCAAGATTAAGGCTGTTAAATGCCTTATCAGTCGCCTCAATACCGAACTGTTCTACCGATACTTTATAGGCATCCGCCTGTACTTCAGGGTTGCTTTGAATAATGTTCAATCTTGTTCTTAGGAAGTTCTGAGCACCCAGGAAGTTCTCCTGCCCCACATGATCTGATTGCGGCATATTTGGGAAAGCCTGAGACATAAATGCACTACGATCCTGACTAACACTATCTAGTTTTCTGCGATACAGATCCCTCTGACCTTTAAGCCTAGCTACTTCTTGAGGGTTCATGCCATCATCGTTGTTGATCTCTTTCTCTAGCGAGGTGATATGAGTTGAAAGAGTCTTGATTTCACTATTATAATAATCAACCTCTGTCTTGTAGTCTGGCTTAGACTGCTTGATTGTTGGAGATGCGTATCGACCAATAAGACCTATCTTATCAAAGTCTTCATAAGGGGTGTTTCCGTCTACACTCTCAAAAGGCACAGTTTCCTCACCACCTGCATACTGCGTCCCCAGTTGATCCCTTCTAACGTATGTCGGTTTTCCAGTCGATTGATCGATCTTGGAGAGAGGCGGCAGTTAGATGGTTGAAAGAGATGAGACACAAGAAGACACATCGGGATGACATTATCAGGCTACGCTGGTTTGATAACCATCTTGGTAGTCTGATGTTGCGAGAGATTAGTCGTGATCTCATAGATGAAATGATAGAGATAAAGCTCGCTGAGGGTGTGACTAATACTACAGTCAATCGTTACATGGAGTTGCTTAGGGCTATTCTTAGGCGATGCAAGGATGATTGGGAGTGGATAGAAAAGCACCCTAAAGTGAGAATGTTAAATACTGTAAAGAGGCGTGTACGCTGGCTGACGAGAGAGGAGGCGGAGAGATTGTTTGCAACTCTGCCAGATCACTTGTCGGCAATGGCACGCTTTTCTGTTGCTACAGGTTTAAGGGCTGGTAATGTTCTTGGACTTCAGTGGGATCAAATTGACTTATCAAGGCGGGTTGCGTGGATACATCACGATCAATCTAAGACTGGCAAGCCGATACCTGTCCCATTGAATAAAGAGGCGTTAAGTGTTTTAAGGAAGGAGAGGTTTAAGGATGACATTCATGTATTTACCTTTAGAGGTCGCAGGATTAAACAGGCAAATACTAAAGCCTTTCGTGCAGGTCTAAAGAGAGCAGGAATTGAGAACTTTAGATGGCATGATTTGCGTCACACCTTTGCTTCTTGGCATATCCAAAATGGAACCCCCCTCCATATTTTAACAGAACTTGGAGGGTGGTCGAGTGATGAAATGGTGAAGCGATATGCGCACCTTTCAGCTGATCACTTAATGGAATTTGCTTCAAACATTGAACCCGCTCTTGACTGTGCCACGAATTTGGCACACGAACAGGATGGTATTTTTGGCACACACCGCTAAGTTATTGAAAATGGTAGCGGGGATTGGATTTGAACCAACGACCTTCGGGTTATGAGCCCGACGAGCTACCAGACTGCTCCACCCCGCATCAACGAGGGCGTATATTACAGAGTCTTCAACTAAATTGCAACAACTTTTTTTAATTTTTTTAGTTTTAGCTTTAGTGTATTATAGATTTAGAGTGTTGCAGCTTCACTTATCACTAATTGATTCGTGAAGTGAGAGCAGAGATGGCACAAAAAAGAGCACTAGCAGAGTAGATACTGCTAGTCCAAATGAGATTGAGATCGCCATCGGGATTAAGTATTGAGCTTGCAGTGAGCGTTCAAATAGGAGCGGAAGCAACCCAGCAATTGTAGTGAGAGAAGTTAAGATAACAGCACGAAGTCGTTGCCCTGCTGCGGCTACAATCGCATCACTAATTTCCACCCCCTGTTGACGAAGTTTATGGTAGAACGAAACTAATATAATTGAGTCATTTACTACAATACCAGAGAGCGCAAAGAGTCCGAATAGTGAGAGTAGAGTTATATCCATTCCCATTATCCAGTGCCCCCAGAATGCACCAATAATTCCAAATGGAATAGTCGCCATAACTACTAATGGCCACCCATAAGAGGAGAATACCCACGCTAGAATGATATAGATTAATAGTAGCGCTAAAATACCCCCCTGCTTCATATCGCTTAGAGTCTCTCGCTGATCTGCCCGTTTTCCTTCAAAACTGTAACTCACCGGATATTTTTTTACTATCTCTGGAAGGGTGCTCTCCTCTAAGAGAAGAATCAGCTCATCTGCATTCTGCTGCTCAGCATCGATATCTGCCATTATATTTACAGCCATCTCCGCATCACTGTGTCGTACCACCTCAAAACCTCGATGGAGTTTAAACTCCACTATATTAAGCAGTGGAATCGCATCTCCCTGCTTGGTGATAAACATAAAACTATCAAGAAATGAGATCTCTCTGCGTTCGCTATCAGGAAGAACTATCCGCACTTCAATCTCCTCATCTCCCTCACTATAGACCTGAATCTCACGCCCCTCAAATGCAGAGTGGAGTTGTGAACTAATCTCTTGAAGTGAGATACCGCGCTTATGCCCCTCTGCGCTGAGAGAGAAGAGCATCTGCTCTTTACCATAAGGGAGGTCATCCTCCACGGTTAACACTCCGTTAATAAGACGCAGAGCATCCATAATTTCGTTAGATGCCGCCTTCATCTGATCAATGCCATCTCCTGCTCCACCCTCTCCAGTAAGCCTAATCTCTAAATCTTTACCAGCAGGTCCGTGGTTGCGTTTCTCTATAGTTAGAGTCTCTAGCCCAGCCATAGTAGGGGCAAGTTTCTTCCAGTTACGAATAAAATCTTTAACTCTAAGCTCTCTATCTTCTGCAGGTATAAGTTCAATAATCATAGAACCAAATTGATCCCCAGTTCTACGAGTACCTGCTCCTCTAGAGCCAGAAACTCCGCGTCGTGACTCTACCGCCTTAATCAAACTTCCACCTAGCTCATTCTCAGTTTTATATAGTGAGCGCTGGAGGCGTTGCATATAACTATCCACTCGCTCTTTAGGGGTTCCTGAGACAAAATCCACATTAGCATAAAATATATTTCCCTCTGGTGATGGAAAGAAACTAAATGAGAGATGCCCTCCCACTACCAACCCAAACGAGAGGATAAACATTCCGATAGTAGAACTGACTACTACTCCACGATGGTGAAGCGCCCAACGCACCATTGGTTCAAATTTAAACTCTCTAAACTTATTGAACTTTTCATCCATCTTGATTCTGGTTGGAGATGGAGCACGGTGGTGAAGCTTACTAAATGTGTGTTGGAGATGCCCTGGCAAGATTAGAAAGCACTCGATTAGAGAGGCGATCAATACGCATATAATTATTATCGGTATATCGATCAGAATCTTCCCCATCTGCCCCCCAATCAACATCAACGGAAGAAATGCAGCAACAGTAGTCAAAGAGGAAGAGAGTACTGGATAGAACATTCTACGAGCACCACCTTCTGCTGAATGGAGAGCACCCTCACCTCTCTGGTAGTGGGCAAGTGCATTCTCCCCCACCACTATTGCATCGTCTACAATAATTCCGAGCGCCATAATTAGTGCGAAGAGGCTGACCATATTGATAGAGCCACCAATAGCGTAGAGAATCGCAAGGGTTGCCATAAATGAAGTTGGGATTCCAACTGCAACCCAAAATGCAACTTTTCCGTTAAGAAATAGAAATAGAATAGCGACCACTAGCAGTAGTCCACCTGCTCCATTATTGATAAGGAGCGATAGTCTTTCAGATATAAGAGTCCACCCCTCATCAAAACGGTGAATTTCAACTCCTTGTGGCAGCTGTTGCGAAGTTACTTCATCCATCCAGTCAACCATAATCTGCGCCGACTCAAGTGAATCACTATTCTCTGCCCGCATTAAACGCATCTCTACAGCTGGTAGACCATGATAAAAAACTCTATCTTCTCTCTTCTGCGCACGATAAGATATATCGGAAATGGACCCTAGCTGAAACTGCTCATCACCTCTACCCCCTTGCAAAGTGAGTTTAGAGAACTGCTCTACACCACGGAGTTGACCTGGAGTGCGCAGTTGGCGACTAATATTTGCATCTCCAACATCACCAGAAGGATCGTTACGGCTCATCTTTCTAATCTGCTCCCCCAACTCTCTATGTGAGATCCCAAGCTCAACTACCTCACGCATTGGTAGCTCAATTGCAATCTCTCTATCAGGAAGACCATTAACATATATTTTCGCAATGCCTCGTTCCATCAGTTCTCGCTTGTAAGAGTAGACCAAACTTCTTATAGACTCCACCCCCTCACTATCGCTAGAGGTGATGACAACTCGGGCTATAGGATCATGCCTGACTCGCCTACTTACCTTAGGCTCCTCTGTATCTGTCGGCATACTGCGCACTCTATTAACTTGCTCCTTAACCCTCTCGGTCGCCCACTGCATATCGGTACCGTTGGTAAACTCCAGAGTAATAGATGATATCCCCTCTGCGCTAGTAGAACTCATACTCTCTATTCCATCCACTTGACGCAACTCTTGTTCAAGAGGAACAGTGATAGAGTTAGCAACATCCTCTGCTGACGCACCTGCCCATACCACTCTCACACTTACCACATCCATAGAGAATGAGGGGAAGAATTGACGATTCATATGAGTCACCCCCCATATCCCAGCAAGAAGCAGAATAACCATCAGTAAATTTGCTGCAACTCCGTGATTAGCAAATCGCCCAATCAGATCGTTATAGTGTGAGTCGTTAGAGTTCGGCACCACTCTCAACCTTTACCTTGAGCCCACTACTAGCCTCTGGCAGATGGGTAGTTACGACCTCATCTCCATCCATTAGTTTGGGATTAGTTAAACTCTGAATTAATATATTAGAGCTACTATATTCACCACTATGCAACGCCCACCCCAACTGCTTAACAGCTATAGGCTTGAGCCTACTATCGTCATCTAAAGTATAGACAATTTTATTACCACCGCTCTGCTCATAGAGTGCAGAGTAAGGCAGAGTTATACTATCGGCTACTGGAGGGAGAGTTAAACTCAACTTAAGAGCTCTTCCTGGCAGCAGTACAGATGTAGGTGATAAATTCTGTTGAAGTAGAAAAACCCCATCTACCCCACTAGCCCTACCCATACTCTTAGACGAGAGCCGTAACTCTCTGCCTTCAACTAAAACCCCATCAACCTCCCCCTCCACACTTATCGCAGAGCCACTATTTACTCCATCTCTAACAGCAGCAAGGGCGCTGTTTGGGATAGGAACCCGTAGTTGAATGGATGCCGGGTCATAGAGTGAGAGCACCAGATCGCCAGGGCGAAGACGAGTTCCTATAGAGTGGTTAATGTTTTGAATTATAGAACGGTAAGGTGCACGCAAAGTACTTTTTGCAGTATCTAATTTAGCTTGTGAATGCAGGGCTTGGAGTCGCTCTTGCTGCGCCAATAAAATTCGGTTCTGCGCTAAATAGCTATCTATCTTATGCTGGCGCTCTACCACTTTAATCTGTTGTCGTTCGAGGTCTTGCTGTGCCTGATCATAGAGAGTTTGTGATACCGTACTGGTTTTACCTAACTGCTTAATTCGTCTAAGCTCGGCTAGCCTGAGCTGGAGCAGATCCTGCTCATGTTTAAGTAGAGTTTGATTAGCTCTATTAGCTATCTCCTCTTTCTCAATTTTAGCTCCAATCTCATTTAGTTCAGCCTTGCGTTGGCTAAGTATCAGAGAGCTCTCTCGTGAGTCTAACTCAATCAGGGCAGCGCCTCTCTCAACCACATCCCCCTCTCGCACCAAAATATTCGATATATCTGCTATCAATGCTGACTTTAGCTCACTAAAACGACCAGCTTCGGTAACTCCATATAGAATCAGTTTAGGACTTCGTTCTCCACTCTGCACTATAGTACTTTCAACTCGCCACACCACCTCCTTTGGTTTAAGCGGAGCTATCTGCTCCTTAGATAGCTTCATAAACATAAAGGCAGCTATAGCTACCGCAATAATTAGGAGCGGAATAGTTTTATTTAGATATTTTTTAATATGCACACACTTTCTCTCAGCCTACTGCTGTATCAGTTATTGTATCAGCCAACTATCCTACTTAAAACTTTCTTCAATAGTTCTGGATCAAGTGGCTTCTGCATATATCCAGTTGCCCCTGCCTGAATAAAGCGGTTACGGCTCTCGTCATCACCTGCCCCAGTAAGGGCAATAATTGGAATTGAGCAACCTTGACGACGCAAGAGCTCTGTTGCCTTATCTCCATTCATATCTGGCATCTCCAAATCCATAAAGATAGCTGTATAGTTATTGTGAGTAGCTCGCTCCACCCCCTCTATACCATCTCTCGCCTCATCTACCTCAACTCCCTCATCCTCTAGAAGCTTGCGGATAACCCCACGCATTAAGCTAGAGTCATCCACCAACAATATTTTACACTGATCACTATTAAATCTCTTTTCAACTGTCTCTTGACTATCAATATAGCGTTGAGATATTTCGTAGAATTGATCCTCCAACTCCAAGAAGGCATCAACTAAACTGGGGTCAAAATGTATTCCTCTACCATTCACAATAATGGCGTTAGTCTTCTCTCTGTCAAACGGTGGTTTGTAGATGCGGCGACTTACCAAAGCATCATATACATCAGCTAAAGCCATAATTCGTGCACAAAGAGGAATATCTCTCCCCGCTAAGCCATTTGGATATCCGCTCCCATCCCACTTTTCATGGTGACGATATGCGATATCTTTGGCGTATATCAGAAATAGCTCTGGATCATCTAATGCAACTTCTGCCTCTACAATAACATCCCTACCTGCCTCCGCATGATGTTGCATTATTTTGAACTCTTCAGTTGTCAATTTGCCAGGTTTTTTTAGAATGCTGTCTGGAACTGCAACTTTACCAATATCGTGTAGAGGGGCTGACTTATAGATCAACTCCACCTCATCATCCGCAAGTCCTATCTTCTCAGCTAACAGCTTTACATACCCCTGAGTTCGACGAATATGGTTTCCTGTCTCTGGATCTCGTTGCTCTGCTAATGCCCCCATCGCTAAGATAGTCGCATCCTGAATTTGTGCCAACTGAAGAGTGCGGCTCTCTACCATCTGCTCTAGAGACTTACTGTACTCTCTGTTTTCAAGGTGAGTTTTAACTCGTGCTTTAAGTATTGGAGGGCTAATTGGTTTAGTTATATAGTCAACTGCACCGAGCTCAAAGCCATGCTCTTCATCTTCAATTTCAGCTTTTGCAGTGAGAAATACAACTGCAATATCGGCAGTCTTTTGATCAGCTTTAAGTTGTTTACAGACCTCATACCCATCCATATCTGGCATCATAATATCAAGTAAAATAAGATCTGGATGGTTAGAGCGAGCTACTTTAAGAGCCATTACTCCATTAGTTGCAGCCATTAAATTATAGCTATCTGAGAGCAGACCTTTAATCACATCAAGATTCTGCTTTATATCATCAACCACCAAAATTTTCGCACGCTCTCTATGCTTATGTTCTGGCTGTTTAGCTGCCTTTGAGTTTGATTTTTCCTGCTCATCACCAAGCTCAATTAATAGAGCACCAATATCTATAAAGACTAACTTAAACTCTTGCTCAAGCTCACTCAATATAGCACTAAGGGAATCAACCTGCAGATTATCTGCATCAACTTTTAGTAGAGTTTCACACTTAGAGGATAGATCCTGGAGATGTGCTGCACCTATCATTCCAGCAATACTATAGAGACTATGGACATATCTATGAGCATCTTGCTGGCGACCATCTGACAGCGCCTGCCTGACTTCCACAACAACATCTCGTTGATCGATACGAGTATCTAACAACACTCGCCGCAACATATCTCTATCTCCACCCATATTTTTCAGGGCAGAGTTAACATCTATTCTTTCAAGGTCAAGCATGGGATAGTTCATTATGATTAGGTTTTTTCTATCATAGCAGATAGCCGTATCTTTGTGCAATCTTAATGTAAAGAAATATACAACTAAATCTGGAAGGAGTTTAAAGTTTTAAGTTAATTTAAAATCGTTGACCTTGGTCAATTACAAGTGGACTCTATTTAATCGAAAATAGCGATTCCGTACGCGGTATTTTTTACTTTTAACTTTTAAGAGGGAGCAACAACGATGAACGAAATGTTCACTAAATCGATGGCGCGAAATATATTTTATGGAGGAAGTATGTTCTTCTTCCTGCTATTTCTAGCCTTAACTTTCGATACTATGGGAGAGATTCCAAAACGCGATAACCATGAGAATTTAACTGAAGAGGTCGCTAGAGGCAAGATGCTCTGGGAAGTCAACGACTGCATTGGTTGTCATACACTGATGGGTGAAGGTGCATATTTTGCTCCTGAGCTTGCTAATGTCTACACCCGTTTTGGGGGCAGCACAGAGGCTATTAAAGGATTCATCAAGAGTCGTCCAGCTGGCGGCATTCCTGGTCGTCGTAGTATGCCTCAATTTAACTTTAGTGATACAGAGTTGGAGGAGATTGCACAGTTCTTGAAGTATGTGAACGGTGTAAATACTGCAAACTGGCCACCAAACATAATGGGTTAATGGAGATTATTTAATATGCAATATCAATCACAAGCTGTATCTAAGTATTACTTTACAGCAGCAATAGGACTTTTTGTCGGGCAGATTCTGTTCGGTCTGATTATTGGTCTTCAATATGTCATCGGTGACTTCCTGTTTCCGGAGATTCCTTTTAATGTAGCACGAATGGTTCATACCAACTTGCTTATCGTATGGCTGCTGTTTGGCTTTATGGGAGCCGCCTACTACCTGATTCCTGAAGAGGCAGAACGAGAGCTTTATAGCCCTGGTCTTGCAATTCTTATGTTCTGGATCTTCTT
>Ga0209141_1000900_pt1 | contig 17813 bp, 19 predicted proteins | sample SaaInlLV_10m_DNA_2_FD_184676 | JGI IMG/M metagenome (GOLD analysis project Ga0209141, IMG submission 184676) | Marine microbial communities from expanding oxygen minimum zones in the Saanich Inlet - Saanich Inlet SI074_LV_150m_DNA (SPAdes) (version 2) | ecosystem: Environmental > Aquatic >... | reverse complement strand
ATTTATTAGACATATTTTCGTAAATAATTAATAATGTTTTAACTGGTATATTATTGAATCTTGATTGTAAAATCAATTTTTTCATAAAATGTTCTCTTTACATAAACATACATAGTTCAAAATATGTATGTTTCAAAATGAAATAAATCGGTTTATTTTACATATCAGTTGGACATTATAACAGAAATCACAAAAAACCCTCTCTCCATTTTGCGTTTGTATTTGCACAAGTTCTGTTGTATCGCCACAAACGCGACAATGGGGTTCTTTTATGTGTTTAAAACGTTGTATTGTACAATCTCTCCATTGTAGTTGCTCTGATGTTCGAGGTCCAAACTCGACATGCATGTTGCTAGAACATTTTTTACATTTTTTATCCGAATTACATGGGCAATTATCGTTTACGCCTCTTTTGGTAGACATTTCATTATATAGTATAGATATTTTCTATTCTTCCAAAAAGATGAATTTCTAGATTCCAACTCTCTGAAGATTTTTGCACTTTTGGACATTTTAAAAATGTCCAATTTTCATTTTTCCAAAATAGTTTCCGATTCTGAAGTTTTTAAAAAACACGTTCACAGCATAATGCTTTGATTTTGGTTTTTCATTAAAAAAGTTGACTGCATACTTTTTTTTATTATTTTGACGCAAAATGATTTAGGGGATTTTTTTGTCTCCATAATATAGAAAATATGGAAGCACAAAAATCCCAAAAAATCCCCAAGATTTTTGAATGTAAATGTTGTAACTACAATACGAGCAATAAAAAAGATTACAATAAACATTTACTCACTGCAAAACATAAAAAGGAAGCAGACGGAAGCATAAATGAACCCCTTTATTATATTTGCGAATTTTGTGAGAAGCAATACAAATCTCGCGGATCTTACTGGAAACACCAACAAAAGTGTACAAAAATACCATCTATACAAGAAAAACTTCCAGAAATCCCCGCAAAAACCAGTGATTCTCAATTAATCATCGAACTTCTCAAACAAAACCAAGAACTACAGAAACAACTCATCGAAGCAGTCAAAACAGGTGGACAACATATAGAGAACCAAACCAATATCAACAACAACCAAAAGTTCAACCTCAATTTCTTCTTGAATGAACAATGCAAAGATGCTATAAATATGTCTGATTTCATTGAAAATATGGAATTAGACATAGAAGATCTGACAGAAACTGGTCGTTTGGGTTACGTAGGAGGCATTTCACGTATTTTAATCAATAAACTCCAAGAATTGGACATTTATAAGCGTCCTCTTCATTGTACCGACATGAAACGCGAAACCCTATATATTCGTGAAAATGATGAATGGGAAAAACAGGTAAACCCGAAAGATAAAATGGGCAAAATTATTGGACAAGTCGCAAATAAAAATTGCCGAAATATTCCGAGATGGACCGAAGAACATCCAGAATATCAAGTATTTGATTCTCCTCAGAATATGGAATATATGATAATGACTCAAGCAGTCCTTGGTGGATTTGGTGAAGAAGAGAACAAACAATTCAAAGACAAAATCATTCGTGGCGTCATCAAAGAGGTGATGGTCAATAGATAATCATTTTCAAAATCAAACTTTGTCTAGGATTTTTATTTTCGTATAATATACGAAAAATGACGAACATAGAAAATCCCAAAAATCCCAAAAAATTTGCATGTATACATTGTAACTATATGACGAGTAGTAAAAAGACTATGAGAAACATTTACTTACACGTAAACATAAAATACGAACAATGACGAAGGATAAATCCTAAAAATCCCATCTCGAAATAAGGATGATTTTTCAAATTCCAACTCTCTGAAGATTTTTGCACTTTTGGACATTTTTAAAATGTCCAATTTTCATTTTTCCAAAATAGTTTCCGAATCTGAAGTTTTTAAAAAACACGTTCACAGCCTAATGCTTTGATTTTGATTTTTCCTTAAAAAAGTTGACTGCATACTTTTTTTTATTATTTTGACGCAAAATGATTTAGGCGTAAAATGTATTTCCATATTACAGTGTAAATGGAAAAAATAAAAACGCCAAAAAACGCCGAAATATTTCATTGTAATAAATGTAACTTTAAATGCAGTAAAAATAGTGATTGGTCAAGACATATAACCACACGTAAACATAATATGGAACTAAATGGAACTAATTGGAAATCAAAAAACGCCATTTGTGAAAATTGTAAAAAACCCTTCAAAACGGCGTCTGGATTGTGGAAACATCAACAAAGATGCAAAAATATTCCATCTATGCAAGAAGAACCCATAATAGAACCGATAAAAATGCCCGAACCAGACGTTTTCATCGAATTATTGAAACAAAACCAGGAATTCAAACAACTCATGCTCGACCAATCACGACAAATACAAGAACAACAAGCAGAGAACCAAGAATTACAGAAACAACTTATCGAAGCCGTTAAGGTTGGAGGTTCTCATATTGAAAATCAGACAAACATTCACAACAATCAAAAGTTCAATCTGAATTTCTTCTTGAATGAACAATGTAAAGATGCGATAAATATGTCTGAGTTCATTGAGAATATGGAATTAGACATAGAAGACCTGACCGAAACGGGTCGTTTGGGTTACGTAGGAGGCATTTCACGCATTTTAATCAACAAGTTACAAGAATTGGATATTTACAAGCGTCCTCTTCATTGTACTGACATGAAACGTGAAACATTGTATATCAAAGAAAACGATGAATGGTCAAAAGAGAACAACTCAAAAAAGAGAATGACGAGTCTGATAGGAAAAGTTGCGAACAAAAACTGTCGAAACCTGAATAAATGGACCGATAACCATCCAGAATATCAAGTATTCGATTCACCAGATAATATGGAATATATGCGACTTACTCAAACAGTTTTGGGTGGCTTCGGAGAGCAAGAATGCAAGCAATTCAAAGACAAAATCATTCGTGGAGTGATTAAAGAAGTGATGGTGAATAAACTATAATTCATTTATTTACTCTTTCTTCCGATGTTTTGTGATTTTTTTTGTATTTTTCTACTCTTAATGCTTGTGCGACTATGTGTTTATCTTCGATTTTCTTCACTTCTCGTGGCCAAGGATAGACACGAAGAGATGTCATTTTTTGAAATGTTCCGTCTGCTAATCTCCGCCAGTACATAGTTGGGTAGTTATACATAATGTCATCATATTATGTCTATATTGTATTTTTATTTTTTAAGTTTGTTCAAAAAGTATGTTGTACATACAAATAGTTATATGAGCATATACTACCATAGGGTTTATGCTCAATGACGACGTAATATTGTATATCAAAAGTTTCCTAATAAAATGTGATTCATGTAATCGATATAATTACGCATTACCAGTAAAGACGCGAACGTGTTGTCATTGTAGAAAAAATATATGTGAAAAATGTGAAATGATGTTCGATTATACGGAATATGAAGTCAGAATGTTATATTGTATGAATTGTCATCAATCATTATTTTCTTCATAAAACCGATATTTCGCATAATTATATGTGTCTATATGTATAATAAGCATGAATTTCGCTACAGAACTATTGAAACCATTAAAAAATATATTTAAACATCCCAAGGTGAATACTTTACTGGTGTCGGTGATATTATTTTCTATCGTGTACACAATATTAGACGATAAACACTTTAGTGGGGTCAATGTGATCAAAGAAAAAATCAAGGACGAAGTGATCAAACAGAAACTAGAAACAAAAGTGCAAGACCCCGAAGCACCTGCAAGCGAATCGTTCATTGGGAAATCAGTAGAAAACTATTATGGACTGATGAAAGAAGCCGAATTAGAAAAGACTATCGATGAAACCAAAGAAATGGTGGAAGAAGAAGTGGAAGAAGAAGAACTCATTCCAGAAAACATAGAGCAATCTCTCGGTCAACGCCTCTTCAACAGAACGTATTTCTCGTTCACTACGGCTACGTTGCTTGGATTTGGAGATATATATCCTGTAACCAATATTTGTAAATTCGTTGTGATGATTCAAGCGTTTATTACCGTTGGGTTAATCGTTTTTTAGAAAGATAATAAAATTGAAACACTATAATAGTGTATAATTGTATTTAACTAATTTAGGTAAATTACTTAAACATATTTCTGCGTCTAAGTATATAATGACTGGGTATACTTGTGAACGTTGCTTGAAAGAATTCGCGCAAAAGTCGCATTATAATACGCATATGAAGAGAAAGACACCTTGTCAGAATAATAAGGAAAAAATCAAGCAAGAAGTGGAAAAACAAGTGCATCCTGAAGTACAAAATGTAATCGTAGAAGAAACCCAAAACAAGGAAACACTCAAAAATAAAATAGAAACGATGGTCAAAAACAATGACATATTTGTAGATAAATTGAATCAAACTCTTCATAATGGCGGAATTGAGTTCAATGCGCGCTTGAATATTCTTCTCGAACTCATACAATACAAATTTCATCAAACCCCGGTAACACTCATAGACAACTCTTCGCAAATATACAAGGACGTCATCTCTATTATTGAGAATGTTTCCATCAATAAAAGCGAAATATTTCAAAAAATATTCATGTTTTACGGTAATAAAAAAAGCAAGGTCAATCTGGACCAATATTACACACCGATAACTGTCGGTCAATTTATGAATACAATGTGTATACCCGGTAAAAAAGCAATCGACCCGGCAAGTGGAACGGGGGATTTGGCCATTAATTATGATGGAAATGTCACCTTGTGGGATATTAGTCCAGATGTCATTGAAATCGCAAAATTCAATTACGAGCTTCAACATAAAATTCACGAAGGTAGTGTCCAAGATACCATCACCAACCACGAGAAAGACAAAGATACGTACGATTATTGTTTCCTGAATCCGCCATTTGGGTCGTCCACCATTATTCAATCACCCGATATATTGAAAAATTATGAACTAGGTCAAGGGGTAAAAAAGGAAGAAATCGGTATATTGTTTATTGAACGGTCATTGAAGTTGCTCAAAGAAGGGGGAGTCGCCTATATTATCTTACCAAACGGATACTTAGGCAACAATACGGCGAATACAGTGAAATTGCGTTCCTATCTTCTTGGTTACAGAGTGATTGCCATTATTGAACTCCCGGGGAATACATTCTCAAGAAGCGGCACTGGCGTATCGACATCCTTGGTGATTGTATCAAAAACCAAGATGACTAGTCCATATCCCATATTTATTCGCAAAATCAATGATATTGGATACCAATTGAATAAAAAGAACACCCCTTATAAATACCAAACTGAACGCGGCGAATATATCCTGAATGATAAAAACGAACCAATGTTGCTGAATCATTTTGTAGACTGCGAATATAGTCTATCCAAGTATTTACACGATAATAACCTAACGTGTTTGCAGCGTCATCCTCTCGCATCTTGTAAAGATTCTCGTTATGAGCAAATCGACGCAGGTGCGTTAGATGACCGAAAAACATTAGACGTGAACCGTTATTTACGCGTGTATACATCCATTATTCAACAAAGTATTACAGACAAACGACCTCAGTTGAAAGAATGTTTACAGAAAAACGCAAAAGAAGGGTTTGTTGTAGATAAACAAAAAGAATATATTTATTTGGATATTAAACAAGTGAATTCACCTATGTATGCCAAGCATAATACCGTGTATGGATACGAGTTACCCGGTAGGGCGAAAATCAAGGTAAATAAATATGATGTGATTGTATCCAAACTCAAGGGGAAGATTACGTTTGCGGTCATATTGGACGATGCCGACAATATTGTATGTACAAATGGGTTTTGTTTACTCCGACCCAAGTCGTTTGAAGAGTGTATTACGATAGTTGGTAATATGTTTTCAGCTGAGTTCAGAGTCCAACATAACGCAATGTGTACAGGAAGTATCATGGAAAGCATATCCAATGACGACATCAAAAACATTTATATACGTGATAATATTGACCGTGAGAAATACAAAAACATCATGAATGCGTTGACTGTGATTCATAACGAATTGTAATCACCATTGTTATTATGAAATAAAAAAGGGGTTAAATGCCCTCTTTTTTATTTTTATTTTTATAGTGATGTTTTTGCAATCATGGCAATCAATAACGTCAAGTCGTCTTTGGACAATAGTTCAAGGTTGCGTGTTGCGAGCGAGAATCCTTCGCGAATACGGTCAGCCTCAGAGTAGCCACCCTGGCGGCGATTACAGTCTCCGTGACCCCAATACATGTTTCGTGTTAAGAATCGGTCATTCGGGTCTCTGTGACAAATCTCGATGTAGTTGGTTTCGCTCATATAAGAAGACGAATAATCATTCAAATCCACACATTGACCGCAATATAGACAGCAATGGTCAGACCGAGGGGGGCATTGGTCACACTCGATGATAGCAAGCAACATCTTCCTTGCCTCAGGGTCAACATTCTTGAAGTAGGCGATTTGCATCACCAATTCCTTTGTGGTCTCGATGACTTCAGAAGGAAGGGCAAAGTCCTTGGGGCGAATACCCAAAGGTGCTGGGTAACTCGACGTTTTCTCGTATTCGCTGTGTGTCAAATTGGTAGGACTACACCACCGGGAATTTCGATTGAATACTTGCTCCCCAAAACGTTCCAGAGCAGTTAACGTCTTTTTGCCTTCTTTGTACTCTTTGAATTCGGAAATCTTCACATACGGCGCGCCTTGCGTCTGAAGCAATTGAAACAACTTGTCTTCTAGCACCTTCACTAAGGCAGGATGCGTGGTCTTATGGTCTTTCACAAACTTTTTTAGTTTTTGTTCGATTTCGGTTACTTTGTTTCGACTTTCAAATTCCGAAACGCCAATCTCCACAGGATATCCACATACACCTTTCAATATTCCACTTTCTTCATCTACAGTCAATGGATAGAACTCTTTGTTGAATTCTTCTTCTGGAACGACAAATTGACGGATAGAAGCACTCGTAAAAGAGTTCAATACATACTCGATTTCTGTTTCTGTTTCTGTTTTTGTTTCTGTTTCTGTTTTTGTTTCGGGTTTTGTTTCTGTTTCTGTTTTTGTTTCTGTTTCTGTTTCTGTTTTTGTTTCGGTTTTTGTTTCGGTTTCTGTTTCTGTTTCTGTTTCTGTTTCGGTTTCTGTTTTTGTCTCGGTTTTTGTTTCAGTTTTTGTTTCGGTTTTTGTTTCGGTTTTGTTTTTGTGTCTGATATCTACAATTTTACAGGGGACATTCACAATTTGTAGCCATTCTTCGTTTTTGGATTCACCGTTTGCGGTATTGAATCTGCGAAGGTTGGTCTTGTTTGGGGCGCAATAATTTCCGATTTGAGGGGTGTTCATTTTATATGTTGATTGTTTAACTGCGATGATGAGCATTTTGTTAAAAACATTCAATTTTACGTAGAAAGAGAACCTAGAATCGTCCGTAACATACGTATTCCGAAAACAATATACAAAATTGATTACCTATAATGTAAGTTACTTCATCATAACGTATTTTATGATAAATGAACAGTTGCGTTTGAAAGTGAAATGGGCATTGGAGCCCTTTGTAAATGGTTTAACATGTCAAGTGAAAAAAACAGATACCCTGACTGCAAAGCAAATTCGAGACGCAGCACAGGTACAAGAAAAAGCGTGGGGTAATCAAATGAATGGTCAGAGTAACAACGGGAATTGGACAACCGTTCTAGGTGAGCACATGGTTCGCGATATCTTGGCGTTACGAGGTGAAAATCCACGACGCCCAGCACAAAAAGGTGGTTATTCTCCCGATTGGGAAACCGATGATTATATTTACGAGGTAAAAACCCGCAACTGGACGACGTCCGGAACAGCCGGTGAGAAAGTGCTTGGAACAATGTATAAATACAGTGATATTCCCATTTTGTATGAAAAACCATTGAAAATAGTGTGTGTTGCTTATCAGGAATACGAATTATCGCATGGAACTACTCGTATCTTTGGAGAATTATCCGAAAACAAACAAAAATTTATTCATTTGGCGAAAACGATGAACATTGAGTATATAAAATTCAGTGACCTTATGAAAGATATAGACATTGATTCTTCTAATTGTACACAATCACCTCCATAGTGGTCGCGGAAGGGTCTTTGGAGTTGATAGCTCTTCGCGCAACAATATCTTCAAAATAATAGTCTTTAAAAGTATCCATAACGAAATCTACTTTCGCGTTACTCATTGCGAATTTGATTTTTTTATTTTTCAGTGATTTTATCCCGTCAAACAAGTTGTTATGTGCGTCCAAATTAAATCCGTCAGCAACATAACCTACAAACGACTTCGCATTTTCGGGGGCATATGGTGGGTCCATATATACAAAATCGCCTTGAACCGGTGTTTGAATAGTCTCTTCGAAACCGCGACATTCAAACACGACGTCTTGAATCAACTCACTCACAACGTCCAAGTCTTCTCTGGTAACGATGGTGGGAGTGGTTTTGTAGTGTCCGTAAGGGACATTGTATCCCTTGGGTCCTTCGCGATACATTCCTCGGAAACAGAGTTTGTTGATAATCATAAACAATGCCGACCGTTCTACACAGCTTTTGTCGTCGATAGTATTATATTTATTGCGAATCCAGTAATAATAACTTTCTTTGGATGTTTTTGCTTCGTCGATTGACGACGGTTTACGATTGATTTCCATGCCGTCCAGGCTATCATACTCATTTATGTAGCGTTCGATGTGTCCAAATAATGCATCTTTGTTGTTTTGTACATGTTTGTATACATGAATGAGTGTTTCGTTGATGTCGTAAGCATATATTTTGTTTGTAATGACGAGTTTCCCTTGTTTTTGTAGAGAAAGAACCGCCAATAATACACTTCCTCCACCTAAGAACAATTCGTGATAATTGTTGATTTCTTTCGGTACTTTGCTGAGGACATTGTCCAAGATTTGTGTCTTACCGCCGACCCATTTCAAGAATGGTTTTTGTATTTTTTGTTCGGGTTGTTCTTGGTCAATCACTACTTTTTTCTTTTTGGTCGCCTTTTTTACTGTTTTTACCTCTTTTGTTTCTTTTACTTTTTCTACTTCGCTTGCTTCTTTTGTGTATGGCTTTTGAGTGACAACGTCTTTCTTCTCTGTTTTATTTAATTTATCGTTTACTATTTGTTCCACTATTTGTTGTATGTTGTTCTCAAAATATGCTATTCTTGTCTTCAGTTGCTTCACCTCATCTTCCAATTGTGTTATTTTGTTTGCACTACTATCACAAGGCGTTTTTCGTCTCTTATGTGAGTCATAATGCGATTTTTGAGTAAATTCTTTGCCGCAATCGTCGCAATTGTATTTTCCCATGTTTGTTGTATACATTCTATTCGGATCATAATTCTAAGTCAATTTTGTATATTAACAAAAAATAACAATGTTCGTTAAATGTAGAAATGAAACCTCCAAAAATAAATAAAAATAATGTTCTCAAAAATAAAAACATGTTCTCAAACCAATCATATTGTAAACTTACTTATACAATATTATTTCATTCGCGCAACTTATAGAGCACTCCATTTTTTCAACTCGCTGAATTGCTTCTGACTGTAACCCTTCATTTTTCCGAAGTCAGGCACCATCTTTTTCGCGGTCTTTCTGGCGGTCTTCATAGCATTCTTGCTTTTGCTCTTGTTTTTATTCGTCTTTGATTTTTTCTTATAAGTTCTCTTAGAACTAGCATTATGTTTGCGTCCTCCTTTTGCGCTGGACTCCGTTTTCTTATGATAAGGCATATTATATATATTTTACACATATATTTTTGGAAACGTCTACATAATACAGTTACTACTCTTTTCTGTTTTTATTTTTGTAGCTAGTTATGCGGTGCGTGTAAACAAATAATACAATTGTATTGATTACTGTTTTTTTCTGATTGTTTTTTGTTTACGTGTTTTGTTTTTTTTCGATACTCCGCCCTTCTTTTTGTGTGATTTTCCTCCCCATCTGTCCCTTTTTCTCTTTAACGCGGGCATGATTTTATCCATGGTTGGAACTGGGCCTTCGAAAATATTTGGTAAAGGTTTGTTTGCGTATGGGTCTAAATTGATACTTCTTTTTGCTTTACGTGCGTCTTCTATATTACTAAATCGTTGATTATTCACAGTATAGGTTGTTTTTCTTTTACCAGTTGTGGGTGAACGTCTTCCAGTCCAAGTTACAATTTCAGTAGGTTTATTCATAATTTATATAATATACATATATATTTTATGAAAAATTTCTCGTATAAGAAATAGTTCACTCACATATGATGGAGACCACTCAGGAAGTCTTTTCCCGTTTATATTTTCGTATTTCGCGCTGTATTTCTCGAAGTTCTTCGCGTTTTTTATTTTCAACTCTTATATGTCTACGCGTCTCGTAAATTTCCGCCCGACATTGAGATTCCAACCATAGACGACCTTGTTCCCATTCATAGCACGCGTATTCATCCCAATACATATTTATTGAACGCTTATGGTCATCTAACAAGTTCTGGTATTTGTACCAAACCAAGCGGAGTTCATGGTCTTCGTTAATATAGATAGACATGTTTGTTTTGTTTTTGTTTTTGTTTTTGTTTTTGTTTTTGTTTTGTTTTTGTTTTTGTTTCACTGCATTTAATAAGTAGCAGTGAAAATATTTCAATTTTCTACGATTTTGGAGAACATTTTCATTTATTTTTCATTTTTCTCTTGAATACGTTTGGAACGACGAATATGCGGAGAGATAGTTTCAAGGATTGGTTTGTTATCATTTGCCAATCGTTCGCGTTCTCGCTTTTCCAGTCTGTATCGCTTACGTACTTGTGTGATTTGCGCATGCATTTCGGCTTCTAATTCGTCACGGATTCGGTCCCAGTCATCCATATTGTGTTCTTCCCAGAACGCGTTTCTGACACAAAATCGTTTGTGATCACTCAATACATTCTGGAATTTTGCCCAAATGAGGCGGATTTCGCGGTCTTCGTTGATATTAATAACCATAATGTCTGATTCTTGTCGTTGTTTACTATTTGTATACAGAACAATAAACAACCTATCAATTTTCTATGATTTTGGAGAACATGCTCATTAATTTTTCAAAAGACTTCTCATAAAACTAGTTGGGTTCTCATGGTGACGATGATAACAATCCAGAATTTCTTTGGGTGTCTTGTTTATGCGATTCAATTGGTCTTCGTCTGCCAAACAAGGTTCGTTGTACAAATGTGTATACATCTCAGAAATAAAATCCGAACGTGCATTTCCAATCGTGCCCGTGTAATGTTCTCGTATTTGTTGAATATATTGTAAAATATCGTTTTCGGAGAACTCTTCGCCGAATAAACACATTTGAATATCACTCGTGTTGACTGTCTGTTTCGCGCGATTCACTGATGAAGTATGTTTCAATAGGATATCACAACATAAATCATCGTCCAAATCGATAGATTTGGATACAATATTCTTATTATGGATAGTGCATAAAATCTGTTTTAATAAGTCTTGAATATCTGTTTGGGTTCTCGTACGTAGTATATGACAACACACCAAGATAAAGTCTTCTTGATAATCATTCGCAGTTTTCAAATTCTTAGATACCTTTGTCAAATACCTACTTTGAGAACCTTCCAATATTAATTCATCATTTTCTTCAAAATGAAATCCTTCATTTAAATCAAAGTGAATATTGTGTTTAAATATAAAATGCGCGAAAAGCGACCAAGCACACGAAAAAAATAACCAAGATATGAAATATTCTATCGGGTTCTCAAGTGTCATAATATATATAACATGAATATACCTTTAAACCCTTGAAGATTTAAAACGCAGTTTTTGAAACAATTATAATAAAAATTATATAAATATTTTTTATTATATATAGTATCGTAATGGATAAAGATGGAATAATAAAGGAATTAGCAGAAAGGAATGCTAAATTAGAAGAGGAATTACAAGCAACCAAAGAGCATCTCAAAAAATACACAGCACCAGCAAGTAGAAGAGAGTATTATGAACGAAATAAGGAAAAAGAGAAACAACGATCAAAAGAATATCAACATAAGACAAATTATAAAAGCGATTATAAACCTACCCCAGAGCAAAAGAAAGAATATAATAGACGTGAATATTTGAAAAGAAAAGAAAAACTCAAAAAGGAAAACGAAGAAAAACAGAATGACGATATTATTTAGGAATAATGTTTATTAACGAAATTACTTAAAAATAAAATATTTAGTAAGTATATAGAATGGGGAAAAAGAAGAAGGAATCATTCCAAGAGTTCCGTTCTAATGAAAAAAGTGCTTACACTACCATCAAAACCACACTCAAATCTGTATTACATAACCATAAAGAAGTTCAACCAGTCATCACTAATTTGGTTTTTGAAATGAATGATTTGATGATACATTCTTACCAGTTTATTAGGTTGTATGTATTGAAATGTTATAACAACAATCAACCTTTACCTGAAATAAACGAGAAGTTCATTCTGTATTGTATCAAGACATTAGGAGTGAGAAGTAATCAAGGAGCAAAAAGTAAAGATACTGACCTTTTAGAAAAATTACAAGAGTTTTATGATAAGGAATATCAACCTTTACTTAACCACGAAAAGACCCAGTTAAAAAATACTACTTTTTTGTTACCTTATTTAGCAACACAACTACATACTTCCTTATCTAACAATACACAAGAGCGATTTATTCAACACTTTCTTCGGTTCATCAATAAAACCACAAAGGATATTACAGAAGATAAAGCAATCCTTTTCAAGTTCAAGAAACTCGTATTAGAATGTAATGATGAAACCGATACTATGTTTGATGAATGGAAAAACACTCATTTACCGAATATCCTCCCTGAAAATATTAAGAAGTCAGTTCATTATGATGTGAAAGTGAAACCATTTGATTATTTGAAAGGTATGTTGTATATGAATGCTGTATTAGAAAAGGAAGAACATAAACTATTTCAACCTTTACCGCTACGCAATAACATTATTCCCAAGCATATCATTCTGGATACAGCGTGTATCATCAGTTTATTCTGTCCTGAAAATAAAAAGAAGGGTGACTTGTTAAAGAATGTGAATGAAAATAAATACGATGTATGGAATAATCTATTGAACCTACAACATAAAACATTCAAAAGCAAGTTCTACCAATTTCATTATCAAATACAAACAGACGGAATTAGCGGTTCTTTGTTGTTTATTCGTAAAGATTTGAAAGATAAAAAATGGGGAAGTAAAGTTCCTACTTTACAAGAACAAGATTTTCATAACATAGAAGATTTATCAACAGAACAACTCAAAGAAGTTGCACCTCGTAATATTGTAGGTTGCGACCCCGGTAAAAGGTCGTTAGTATATATGATGGATAGTAATGGTAAGAAACTTCAATATACCGCACCTCAACGGAAACGAGAAGGCAAAGCAAAAACAAACCAACGAATATTATTAGTAGAAAAGAAACGAAATAACATCATAGAAAAAGAAACCCATTTATCGTTTCAAAATAGTAAATCTGTTGATTATGAAAAGTTCAAAAAGTATTTAGTAGAAAAGGATAAACTCAACAAAGAAACAACCGAGTTTTACAAGCGTGATGTTTGGAGGAAAATGAAGTTTCGTCAATATAGTTATGGTAAGAAAAGTATGGATAAGTTCCTTAATAAAATCAAGGAAACCTTTGGTGAAAATATCTTAATTGGTTATGGAAATTGGAGTAGAAGCACTCAAATGAAACATTTTATGCCTACTATGAATAAAGGATTGAGAAAGCAAATCCATAAGAAGTATGATACAATTACCATAAATGAATGTAATACAAGTAAAAAATGCTGTGAATGTAATAATGATTTATCTTATTACAGACATAGTAATGGAAACAAGCAGTTTCGTCTTTTAGTATGTTCTGGATGCGTGAGACCCCAAGTCAAACAAATCGTATTTAGAACAAGAGATGCTAATTCAGCAATCAACATAATGAATATTACAAAATGCTGGATTGATAGGCAAGAACGCCCTGCGTGTTTCCATATTTCGTCTTTCACCACTTCCAATACCAAAGAAGAAGTGGAAAAAGTTAGACCATCGTAGGTGAAACTCCTACTATTGATTTTACATTTTTGATTATTTTTTTATGTTGTGAAAACGGCGTTTTAAATCTTCAAGGGTGTAATTACTCATTTTAACAATTTATTATTTTACTGTCGAGAACCGGATATCGTATTTTCAAACAAAATATATTATAGAATCAAATACAATAATGAAAATCATATAGAAGTTTGACTGCATAATACTGTAACCAGTCGCATTATGTTTAAATTTAATCGTAAGAACGCAAGTACACGCAAACAGAACAAAAAAACAAATATTATTATAAAAAACGACGACGAAGATGAAGAAGACCCCGAAGAAGAAGACAAACTGCGAAAAATCACCCGTGAAGAGAATCATATTTATTTTCACGCAGAAGTAGACAGAGGAAGTGTATTTGAAATGATCGAATATCTTCGTAAGTGCGAACTTGACAACATTGTCACTGCACACGAACTATGTTTGGACGAAATCCCGATTTATTTACACATTAACTCATTTGGTGGTTGTTTGTTTGATGCAATGACCGCGATTGATGCGATTCAGTCATGTAAGGTACCTGTATATACTATTATTGAAGGCGCTACTGCGTCAGCAGGAACACTAATGAGTGTGGTAGGAACAAAGCGATTTATGCGACCGAACGCATACATGTTGATTCATCAATTATCCGCGGGTGCGTGGGGGAAAATGGCGGAATTGGAAGATGAATTCGCGAACAATAAAATATTAATGGACAAAATTAAAACCATATACAAAGAACACGCATCTATTCCCAAAAAAGAATTGGCGGAAGTGTTGAAACACGATTTATGGTGGGATTTTGAAAAATGTAAGAGTTATGGATTGGTCGACGAGGAATGGAACCGAACGTAAAAATCATGATGTATCAAAAAATTACAAAATTACAAATCTGGGTTTGTAATTACAAATTGTAAAGTTGTAAATTTTCGCGTTTTTTTGTAATTTTGTATTTTTTGATTTGTAATACAAATTCACAAAACAAATATTTACAATCTGTTTTGTGAATTCATTACCATATATGGTGTATTAGTTTAGAAATCATTATTTTTGTAGTCACATACAATATAATATGTCTGATTGTTCAGCAGTATACATTAGCCCCCAACATTTCCAAACAAGGGATATGTACACCAACCGCGTAAATCACTATGATATGATGGATATGTGTCATAACCACTATGACATGACCAGACCCATCATTTTTACTGACCCGTCCAACTTCGCATCTTATGACGAAGAAACGGAAGAAATGAAAGCATTCAATAACTTATCGCAAAGTTATAAAAAATCCTTGTTGGAGGGTCCAAGTGCAATCAACTTCAACTATGAAATCGAAATGGAATACAATGGTCCCACAGGACCCACTGGTCCACCTGGACCAACAGGAAATATTGAAATATCCACAAATAAAACCGACATACTTAGTGTGTATACCACCCGTCAACAAGAAATATCAACAAATAGCCATGTTACATTCGATTTTAATAATGTGGTTCACGGCAATTGCTATCACGAACCAGGCAAATCCGAACTATGGGTATGGACGCCCGGATGTTATTGTGTGTATTACAGTTTGTACACAGCGGAACCGTGTCAGTTTTCATTATCAAAAAATGATTCGTTAGTGATTCCTGGTAGCACCATTGGCAGTGTCATTGGTTCATCCCAAAATACGCATATGTTCGTAATACAAGTAACCGATGACGATTTGTCGATTGAAACTGGATTGGAAACACCCAAAGTTGCTTGTAAATTGCAATTGATAAACAACACTACTTCCACACCGAATATTACATTGATCGACGCCACCGGTTCCAATAATATATTACCTCAAGTGTCGGCATCATTCAACATGTATTTATTACAAGGTTAAAATTTTACAATATACTATTATTTGAATTATATTGTAAACTTATATTTTGACTCCGGACTATCAACCACACTTAATCGCTGTCGCTACCAGATTCACCCGTGGGACCTGTTTCACCATCGGAACCATCGGAACCACGTCTTCCACGGTCACCCGTAGGACCTGTTGGACCTGTTTCACCATCGGAACCACGTCTTCCACGGTCACCCGTAGGACCTGTTGGACCTGTTTCACCATCGGAACCACGTCTTCCACGGTCACCCGTAGGACCTGTTGGACCTGTTTCACCATCGGAACCACGTCTTCCACGGTCACCCGTAGGACCTGTTGGACCTGTTTCACCATCTGAACCACGTCTTCCACGGTCACCCGTAGGACCTGTTTCACCATCTGAACCATCCTGTCCATCTGAACCATCTTGTCCATCTTGTCCATCTTGACCGTCTTGTCCATTTTGTCCGTCCTGACCGTCTTGTCCATTTTGTCCGTCCTGTCCATCTTGTCCTTCAGAACCGTCCTGTCCATCTTGTCCTTCAGAACCATCTTGTCCATCTTGACCGTCTTGTCCATTTTGTCCTTCAGAACCATTTTGACCGTCTTGTCCGTCCTGTCCTTCAGAACCGTCCTGTCCATCTTGTCCATCTTGTCCTTCAGAACCGTCCTGTCCATTTTGTCCATTTTGTCCATTTTGTCCATTTTGTCCATTTTGTCCATCTTGTCCTTCAGAACCGTCTTGTCCATTTTGTCCGTCCTGACCTTCTTGTCCATCGCGTCCATCAGAACCATCAGAACCATCTTGTCCATCAGAACCATCTTGTCCATCCGAACCATCTTGTCCATCAGAACCATCTTGTCCATCAGAACCATCCGAACCATCCGAACCGTCTTGTCCGTCTTGTCCGTCTTGACCATCAGAACCATCCCGCCCATCGCGTCCATCTTGCCCGGGAAGACCTATTGGACCTCTACACCCCTTTTCACCCGTAGGACCCGGTATGCCTTGTATACCAGGACAACCCTTAGGTCCAGTTGGACCAGTAGAGCCAGTAGAACCAGTATCACCTTTTGCACCAATTGCTCCCGAAGCACCAGTAGATCCAGTAGGTCCAGCAGGACCTCTACAGCCTGTATCACCTTTAGGACCTCTGCAACCGGTATCGCCTTTGGGGCCTGCACAGCCTGTATCACCTTTGGGGCCAGGTGGACCGCGTATTATTCTACAAATACATGGGTTACGATAACATAAATGGCAGAACGTATTCACTATATTGCAACTGGGATCAGGTACATTATAACTACAATCGTGAGGTGGGTGTGAAATTATAGGTAGTCCCCCGCACCCTCAAGGATGTCCACCATGTCCACCTCCACGAATAGGTCCAGGGGAGTTCTCACGCTCAGAACTGTGAATGTGGACGTTGTTTCCATATCCTACATCGTTTCCGAATCCGTGACCATATCCACCGCCATATCCACCGCCATATCCAAAACCAGGACCGAAACCAGGACCGAAACCAGGTCCAATTCCACCGTATCCAGGTCCACCTAAGATACCAGAACCAAGGGCGTAAGGAGTCTTAAGAAGGTTGTTATCGCTGTTTGCCTTAATAAGTTCATCACGAAGACCCTCACGCTCAAGACGGTCATTCTTCTCCTTGAGTTCGCAGCAGCATTTCTCGATCTTGTTGCCGAGATCCTGGGTATTCTTAAGAGCGTCGTATTTGGCCTCAGCAAGCTGGGCCGAGATAGAAGAACCCAATTTCTGGTTCTCCAGCTGGTTCATAGCGAACTGCTGGGCGGACTGAGAAGACAAGTCAGCCTTGCATTTCTGCATCTCCAACTGGGTCATAGCGAACTGGTTGT
>Ga0209141_1000881_pt1 | contig 18097 bp, 24 predicted proteins | sample SaaInlLV_10m_DNA_2_FD_184676 | JGI IMG/M metagenome (GOLD analysis project Ga0209141, IMG submission 184676) | Marine microbial communities from expanding oxygen minimum zones in the Saanich Inlet - Saanich Inlet SI074_LV_150m_DNA (SPAdes) (version 2) | ecosystem: Environmental > Aquatic >... | reverse complement strand
TCTCGTAGTCTTCGAACCAAACATAGGACCTGTATACACTATAAAACTGGGATTCACTTTCTTCTCCTAAGGGACAATATGTGCAGACCTAATATTGACTGTTAAATTTATCTCAATGTCTTCAGGTAAAGACATCTCTTTGGCTGCTCTTACACTAAGTATCTTAAGAAATTCATAATCAGCCCACAAAGTTTTCGATACATTTGAAGACCTTAGAGACGCCGACACATTTAATTTATTTTGACGCCACAAAAAATGTATCATCGATATACAACTATTGCTTGTGTATATAAATCTTCTACTATCATGCTTTTGTGGTTTTTTGTGCTCATTTAAACCTGTAAACTCTTTAAATATTTTTTGTGCCAAATCATACGATACATTAAAATAGTATTCTTTTTCTTGCGGAAAGTCTAATACTTCATAATCCAACTTTTCTCTGTCAATAACTTCTTTACACTGGATGTCTATTAATTCATTTCTTCCACTATTAAATACTAAAGACTTTATCAATTCCTGCCCTGGCATATCATTTAATGAGTTAATAAATGACAATGCAACTTCAACGTTCTTCTCTAAGTCGTCTCCTTCTAATACTAACACGTTTGGAAAAGAACCAAAACCCATTTTTGATATATTTCTAAAATGATTTCTTACATCTAAAACACTTATTTCATCTTGAAAATCATCCCCTCTAACACGCAATCTATCAAGCACAACGCCTTCAGACGGGAGCAACACAATGTAAAGCGTATCCAATCGTTTTAGATCATCTAAAACTTTATCAAACCAAAGTGAAGTGTCTTCTCTTCCATACATCTTTGCGTAAACAAACATAGACATACAACTTCTGTCTTGTATGTTATACTTAAAGCTTGTTTCTTTATGGAGTCTATTGTATAACGTAGTTTTACCACTACAGTCAGGACCTTCAATGTTTATATTAAAAAACCTCATTTATATCCTTTTTTATTTTATATTATAATCACAAACAATAAATTTTATCATATTTAAGAACATATTTAAGAACATATTTAAGAACATATTTTAGGAGAATATAAATATGAAAATTACAGAAAGACGTTTACGATCGCTGATCAGACAAGTAATCAAAGAATCACGATTAAATGAAATGATGGGTGATATGCATCACTTTGACGCGCTAGCAGGTGTTAGCGGTCATGAAAAGTCAAATATCTTAAGGCAAAAAGTAAACAGCTGGGAAGAAGTTGTTAACGCAATGAGAAGTGCAAGTGGAAGACAAGAGATACAAGAATACTATCCTGGAGTTTCTGCTTTTGTAATTGGTATGGCTGCAATGTTAGCTGTAGGGACACCTGCATTAATTGCAGGTTCAGCTTTAGCTACAATTAGCGTAGGTGTTACCGTAGCTGGTACGATTGACATTATTCTCGAGGCGTTTGAAAACAGACAACTTCAAAACAAGTTTCGTGCTGACATGAAGAATCAAATTGATATGCTTGAAGAAGAATTTTTTGAGGCTTGTCGTGTAGCTGGTGGTCCTTCTAAACTTTTTGACGATATATCAGACGAAAGAGAAGCTTTTAGAATGTTTTTGCAGCAGTCTGGTTTAATGTCGCAACAAGACATTGATGCTTACAGATTTTAGTTGTAAATATTGTTAATCAAATGCGTTAATCTTTTTAAGTTTACCTAAGTTCGTAGACATACCCCATCCAGCGTCATTCTTTACATCAGCAAGCCACGTGCTAAACTCAACCTCGTCATCTAATGACCCCCAAACTCGTAACCATCCACTTCGATTGTCTGAGTCAACACATTTCCAACGCATAAACGCCTTCCCGTTCTTAGTCGTCTTACGAATAACCTCAGTCACTGTAAACCATCCAATACCACGATCTCCAGAAGGTATATCAAACACACTGGAGATTTCTTTCTGTTTTAACTTGTTCAATAATCTAGGTGGAAACAATAGGTCGTCACTTGCGTCATTACTGAGTTCAAAATAGTTCTTAATCTTTTCATTCCTACTCCAATCACTAACAACCTTATACTTCGCAATCAACTCATCAACAATAGGCACAATCTCTTCATCATTCTTCAACGCTCTTTTTACAGCAGTTTTTGTCATTCCATATCTACCTTTCTTGAGTAGATTATAGTTATCCAAGATTAAATCATACATTTGCTTATGATTATCTAATACATCATCTTGAAACTCCTGGAGAGACTTAAATGCTTCCATCTTTGCTAATGACGAAAAAGCTGTTTTGTTCAGCTTGGAATGTCTCCATTCTCCTCCTACATTGTAAAATAGATCTGATAAGTTTTTATATGGTCTATTTTCAAATACTTCTTCAACAGCTTTATCACCTACTCCTTTAAGCGATGTCAACGGCGGCACAAAAGCTTTCAACACATCAGAATATTCCCATTCAGCTTCAGAGTGGTTTATATCTATTGCAGCAATTTCATATCCAAACGACTTAATCTCTGAAATGGCTTTTGACATTCCTTTAGGATTACCATTCTCAGATTGCAATATCGCTGCCATCCACTCAGTCTCGTGATGTGTATGTAGCCATGCCGCGTAATACGACCCAATAGCATACGCAACTGCATGGGAAAGATTGAAGCCATAAACTGCGAAACCTTCTATGTCTTGCCAGAGCTTCGAAGAAATACTCTCAGGGATGTCATTGAGCTCTTTGGCACCTTTAATAAACTTCTCTCTAGCAACTGCCTTTTCTGATCCTTTAGAATGCAAAGTGTCTAGTGATTTCTTTACAAGCGTCTTTCGTAACTTATCACTCTCACCCGGTGAAAACCCAGCAAGCTTTTGTGCCATCAACATGAATTGCTCTTGAAAGCAAAAGTAGCCGTAAGTATATCCAAGTACTTCTTCTATGATAGGATGATCGTACACAATATCATTAGCATTGTTTTTTGCCTTAACATATTTCTTGTGCACATTTGCTTTAAGCGGTCCAGGGCGATATATCGCAGTAATTGTTGCTAACTCCTGTATACTTACAGGCGATGCATCCATTGAAAACTGTCTAGCACCCTGATTTGTGAACTGGAATATGCCAACGAAGTGACCATCCTTATACACATGTTCCCAAACTTTAGGGTCATCCTGTTTGACAAACCTACAGTTTAAATGCTTATCAAAGAATGCTCTTGCATCTGTGAATGTAGGATTTTTCATTCCGCTTTTTCTTAGGATTCTATAAATGCAATTCTCTACATCTTTAAGCAGCGTTAAACCTAAGAAGTCAAACTTTAGAAAACCGTTGTCTTCAAGATTCCTAAAGTTCATGCCTTCAGTCCACGGTGTTTGTAGTTCTCCACGAACACCAACAATCGGCATTGATTGCTCAAGAAGGTCTGCGTCTGCTATAATAACGCCCCCAGCGTGACGCCCACAGTTTGATATTGTAATATTGTTTGCAATAAGATTGGGATGCTCATCATAAAAATCCTTATTATCAATATTATGATGTATATCATAAACGGGTTGAATTGTGTTTGTATTCTTAATGCTTTTGATTCTTAATAATTCCAATTATATACTCCTTCAAGTGCTGTCTATTGAATTCTTTGACGTCACATTCCCATATTGTTAAAAAATTATAACCACTATTTATTACATTTACACGCTTGGCATTATCATACTCCCATATTTCTCTTGCTAAAATCTTCTTATGAGGATGATAATAATTTTCATTAAACTGATTCGGATTAGCATGCCAGTAGTCACCATTAAATTCAATATAAAGATTAAAGTCTTTCAAGAAAAAGTCGTACCTATATTTTTTATTACAAGACTTCTGCTGTATAAAACTTATGTCTAACTCTTCTAGAATATTTGCTATTCTTTTTTCATAACTAGATGTGTAACTTTGTCTTTTAATGGTACCATTATTTAATGCATCAAAATATCCAGACAGCATTTTCGTGTGTATTTCTTTAAATTTTTCTGGATGTGTTTTAGATATATGTTTTATTCTGCCTGAAGCATAACCTTCCTTTAATGATTTTCTGATCTTAGCTCTTATTGCAAAGAGTTCATCATCAGACTTAAATCGCCAATAATAAATCTTTTCTTCTCTTTCTTTTTCAGTAAGTGAGTATATTGGATTATTCTTTCCAGTTCTACTATCTGCATATTTCTCTATACTTGCATGATCATATTTAGTCAAACCTTTATTCCAAACAGGATTTTCTTTGTAATACTCTTTACCAGCTTCAGAAGTTGTTCTTTTTTTAACTTTCATATATTTTAAGAAGTTTAAAATATCACCTTTTTGAACTGGAAAAAGATTAAATAGTTGTGTGACTTCTTTTGCTATTTGGTTGGCAGACTTTTTACTTTCAAGATACTCACGAGCAATATCATACTTGTTTTTATAAATATCATGAAAATATAACATTTTTTTTGACTTAGACTTTACATTTTTATAATGAACACTTACATGTCTTCCAAGATTTTTATATTCTTTATTACAAATTTTACATAACATGTTAATTACACCTCCTGCTATTAACTATATGCAAGCGGTGCAAATGTTAAAATTTAATCAATATATCACTTTCACTTAGTTCACATACTTTTTTATACCCATCTTGGGTCATAACTTCATGATCTGGAGTAAGTTTAATCTTTTTTCCACATTCTGTTTCAATTTCAAACACTTCTTTTTTACCCATATAATGCAATTCATAGTCGTGATTAACTTTTTGATTGCCTTCATTGTCAATATAAACAATTCCATCAGACACAGGATTAAGTTCTTCAATGTCCATATAACCACGATCAGTCAAGATATGTGTATCTTTAGTAAAACAACTTCTATTTTGCATAAACAAAGTATCTACATGTTCAGCAACTTCTGGATATGTTGTCATAAATTCGTTATACTCTGGTGAATATTTCATGCAGTCTTCATGCTTAAGAACAAATACAGACTTTTCTTGATTTTTATCCATTGCTTTCTGCATAACTTGATCTTGAAGAGGACCAGTTACCTTATTGACTTCGTCAAATGGAATATCATAAAACTTTGCAATGTCTTTTACAAGTGATTTAAGCTTAAGCGTGTTGAAGTTTGATACTGGAATAACAGCATCGTCGCCATATAACTCTTTTGCTGCGTTGATCAGCTCATCTCGGTCTCCAGCATCTGTGTCGATATCCGGCCAGCTTGTATTATGTGTCAAGATAAATTCATTCATGGGGTCTTCTGAAACGTAGAAAGTGTGATCGCCTTCTACTTCAATATCAATCATATCTTGATCGTAATGTACAAAGTTGATTTCCTCAATCTCGTATAGATTATTGTCTTTCATTTTATTCCTTTATTTATCTCTGTCTAATCGAATTAGTTTGTCACCTTTTTGTAAATGGCATGCCATTGTTTCTACTTCGTTACCATTACGATTAACAATCCAACGATGATTAGGTGAGCAAATAATTTTACGACCATTAAATTTTATTTCAACAGCCATATCATGTTGTGTTACAGCCTTATCAATAATTTTTCTATACTGACCTGTATGCGTTAGTACTTTTTCGCCTTCACTAACATCTTTAATCTTCTTTTTACCACATTCAGATATAACGTAAGTATCTTCGTCTAGACATCTATGTCTGCCTAAAAATCTACTCCAAAGTAAGTTATAAGGAATTGGATCGAGTTGTGTAATGCCTAACAAGTAGTTAACTAAACTCCCCGCACCTGAGCCTCTTCCAGCTCCAAATAATGTCTTTGTTTCAGCTTTTTTAAAGATCTCATACATTGTAATAAAGTAAGCTTCGTGTCCAAGATACTTAATATCAGACAATTCATATTTAGCTCTATCTACGTACTCTTTATTAGTATGTAACCCTTCAGTAACGAGAGAGTTTTTAACCAAGTCTGATAGGTGTTTAAAGGGTGTCTTGTTAGGTATTGTTATTGTTGGAAGCTTTGCACTTACATCAATCCAAGTATCTTCAAAGTCATTCCAGACAATGTCGTGTGTTCTTTCTATTGACTCTTTAACGAGCAGCTCGTTCCCTTTATAGAAGTCGTGTTCTTTGTACCCTTCAAGGAACTCATCCCACATTTGTTGTGCATTTTTTGGATACAACTCACATTTAAGATCTTCAAATGCTGGAAGAGTTAAGTTATCTTTCTTACCAAGCCAGCCAAGTTTCTTATATAACTCTCTTGCTTGCCATTTATCGTTGCTCGGGTAATGAGAATCTGCTGTTGAGATGAGAGGAATACCAGTTAGTTTATGATGTTCTATAAGGTAGTCATTAACAACGTGTTGTTTGTTTAACTTGTTGAACTGTAGTTCTAGTTTGAAGTTTTCAATACCAACTGCGTCTGTAAATCTGTCTGTAAGATTTAAAAGATCTTTTTGGATTTCATCACGTGACTTATCATGTGCAACGCCGCGGAGTATTCTATTGCTAAAAATCCCACCTAAACATGCAGAATTTACGTGTAAGCCTTCGCCGTGTTCTTTAAGCATTTTAAAGTCAATACGTGGGTATCGATAAAATCCATCTTTGTAAGACTTCTTTACTAAAACAAATAGGTTATTAAGGCCTTTTCTATTTCTTGCTGTGACGACTAAGTGATAGCGACGTTTCCATTCGTCTTTAAGAATATCAATCTTTTTGGATTCATCTTCATCCTCTATAACAAGACCACCGCTTTCATCATCAGCATCAATGATGATTTTTTCTTTACTTTTCTTTTCAGCAGCTGCTGCTGTTTTTGCATCTTTAATAGCTTGTCGATGTGCAGAATAATCTTCAGTCCATTGATCTAGTGAGGGAACAAAATAGAATTCGACTCCGTAGATTTGTCTAAACTTTTTCCCAGCCTTTTGCATTTTGACAGCGTGTGAGTGTGCGTGAGCAAGACCGTTACCATTGCCGTGATCTGTTAGCGCCCAAGCATCCATACCTTGTGATTCAGAAAGTACAAAGTCTATATGATCTGATGGGTATCCTAATCCATCAAAAGTGCTAAAAGTTGAGTGAGAATGAAGAGAAACAAACCTGTCTGGTGGAGTTATTAAATCAATAGACAAATTTTATACCTTTCTTGTTTTTATTTATTATATCAACATTATATTTATATTTACACATAAAGATTGGCAAGAAAAAAATGATCAAAAGAAAAGATACCCAGTTAATTGTTGAAAGATGGAGGAGATTTATCAATGAAGGCGTAGAAAATATGACTTTCTATACTTTTCAAAATGATGAAAATATTTCTATCGAAGAAAAATTTAAAAATGGCGTTACTAGAGAACACTATACTTCAGGTTTGTACGGAATAAAAGCATTCTGGCTTTACCCGGATATCTCAAAAGCTTGGCGTGCGTGGACAACGACAAGCTATTTTACTGCCAAAACCAATGAAAATGCAAGAATTATAACTGTAACGTTAGATTCAATTGAGGGGTTAATACCTGACCTTGAAAATCTTTTAGGTGTGAAAGACTATTTAATATGGGATCTTGTCGCTCCTTTATTTAAGGAACTAAATAAAGGAGCGAAAATTATAACGTCAGGGGGGAGTGATGAATTAATGGATCCACCTATAGAATATACTGTATTAAATGCAAGATCGTGGAATAAAAAAGATAGAAAGCTAACAAGTCACGGTACGTTTTTAGATAACAATGTAGTTGTTAATGTAAGTTCACCATTTAATAATAATATGCCCATAAGTCTGTTTAAAGATAAACAAACTAGGATAGAACACGCTGGAGTTTTCCCGGGCTCTATTTTTGACGAACATGGAAAAGGTATTCAAGGTTTTGGTCCGGGGAATTTTGAATTCCAAATTATAAATGCTTTATTAACTAAAGGAATTAAAGAAAAAACTTTAAACTTAAACAAAGAAATATTAAAAGAATCACCTGCCTTAGCATACGCAGGTGATACATCAAATATTAATATTGAAAGTATATTAACTTTAGAAGAGTTTAAGTCAAAGCACAGTCTTTAAATAAAAGTCAATAGACAAATTATATACCTTTCTTGTTTTTATTTATTATAACAACATTATATTTATATTTACACTCATTGACCAAAGTCATATAAATATTTTTTAAGCGCTTTTTCTTTCGCATTGTGTGTGAATTAAAAATACCTTTTTCTCTTAGCGACATATTGATACATGCATAACCAAAGTGATTCATATGATTTTACCTTTTTGTTATATTTTTATTGTATTTTATATAATAATACTAATATTTATTACTAAATTACACTTAAAAGTTTTTATAAGGTTGAATACTAAATGAGAAATAATATAAGATGGATGTTGACAGAAGCTAAAGTATCTGAATTAAATCCAAATGAAGTAAACATAGAAGGAAATAAATTAATTTGTTATCATTTGACTAGTCATAGATCATGGGCTACTCATGATTTAGAAGCTTCAAGAATGTTAAGCAACCCAGCTAATGTAGGTCAAATAACTACTATATATCCAACAGACACTAGATCAGATAAGATTGTTAAAAATTTAAAAAATATAAACAGAGTTCAAAAAACAACAAAATCAGATCTTGAAGAATTTATAATAATGAACATGATAGATGATCCTTATACTAATACTAGTGGATTTACAGCAGGTGGTGGAGACTATCACGGTAAAGGTCTTTACACTTGTTATACATTTAATCCTGAAATTGCTAAAACTTACGGTGATATCTGTCTTGCTTTTGAAATAGATATTAGCAAATTCTTGATTTGTGCTGAAGATTTGGCAAAAAAAGTTCACGGTGAAAATTGGAAAATAAAAGACCAGATAATTAAATGCTATTCTTTAAATCAGAAAGATCCAGAAAAGATAGAAAAATTAAAAAAACTTTTAAATTCATTAGAATATAATGAATTTAAAATGTCAGCAAACATAAACAGCAAAGAAAGTCGTGAGAATAAAACATTTACTGCTGACATTAGTCAAAGCATAATACGTTATTTTGGAAAAGAAAACGTGAGTGGCTTGTATGATGGTGTTATTTTGTATGGTAGAGGTGATGGCCCTGTATGTGTTTCTTTTTATCCTAAGTATGATTCAAAACTAATAGGGTTAGGAAGGCTTGATAAAAACAAAAGCAATATAGTTGATTGGTATGACAGCATAAATGATTTTGTTGGAGGCACTGCAAGAAATAAATTAGACTTTGAAACAATGAATGACATTGCTGAAGAAAATTCAGATAAATCAGAGTTAACGAAAAGTAAAGATAGCGAAATAAAAAAATTCGATCCAACAGATGTGTCCGTGAAAAGCTTGTTTGATTCAAGAGATATTTTTAAAGTCTTAGCTTTTTATGAAACGGAAACTGAATTAATTAAAGACAAAATAGAGAGCTACTTTGTTGAAAATAATATTTACTTTACTTCAATTCTTAATTTCCCTAATAAAGAAATTCCTACGAGCGTTAACACTTTAAATATGATGTTTTTAAATATTGTTAAAAAATTCAAAACATCAGGAAACAATAATATTACTTCTAAAGAAGTATTACATAATTTAATTTTAAGCTTCGCAACAAAAAAAATAAAGTTATCAAATGAGATAGTTGAATTTTGTTTAGAATTTATCTTCAGTAAAGAGTATGCGGAAGATAAAAGTGGGTATTATGATGGGCATATAGCTGGACAGCAAGATGAGTGTATTATTGTCTATAAAGATTATATTAAAGATTTTACTTTAAACAAAGAATTAGAAAAATTTATTAATGATAAATTTAATTCAGGAGGAAAAAGTGCTGAAGCTATTTTTAAAAGAAACTTACATGATATTGAAAACTATTATATAACATCACGAAAGCTTACAGAATTTATTGAGAGTATAACTAGAGATCATTTTCTTTCTAGAATTAAAAACAGTCTTAGTATTAGTGACATTAAAAAATTTATTCTATCATTGTTGAGATATTACACAAATTCGAAAAGAAAAATGCCCGCTAAAGTATCAAATTTTATTTTGACCAACGTTCATCATAAAGATATTGTTTTGTCAAAACAAGAACAAGATAACTGGACTAACAAGATAGGTAAGTCACATCATTATGTAAAAAAAATGTTTAGCAGCTACAAGAATGTTGATCCAGATGTGTTTATAAAACTTATTGAACCTGATCTTATAAAAGGTGGTATGGGATCTGGGATAGTGTATTCTGATTTTCATGTAACATACAATATATACAGTCTTCTGTATAAACATAAAAGTATTGTTGATCTTTTTGCAAGATCTTGTAAAAGCGGAGAATTAAGAAGTATAATAAAAAGCATCACTAATAGTCTTGAAGGTGAAACAGTTGAAGTATTAAATAATACAATTCCTTTGGACGATGGCTCTAGGCCTGATTCAAATTATGGAAGTAAACATAATTTAAATAGTATTATTGATTTAAATGATAGTCAATGGTTTAACTATTTCTTAGACACTATGAGAACTTCACCCTCAATTAAAATGATAAAAAAACCTTTGAATGAGTTAGAAAAAGTTATGAAAGTAAAAAACATGATATCTGATGGTGATGTTGCAACAAATAATTTAGATTTAAGTCATAAAATAATAATAGGAAAAACTTTTAAAGAAGTATATAGTTTTTAAAAAGGAAACAAATGTCAGAATTAATAAAAACAGAACAAAATTAATAATCAATGTGAGAAAATAAAAATAAATTAATCCAATACTTCAAATCTTGGATTACCCCATCTCAATGTTATATTACTGTTATTGTTTAACATTTCTGTGCATATATTAATATTACAAAGGATTGTATTATTGAAAACAAAACAGTCTTAGTAGATTATATTAACTTAATACTTTCTTGACCCAAAGACCGTCTTGGTTTTCAAGATCCATTGTCTCTCGAGAAGTACCGTTTAAATAAATTATTAAACCTTTTGTAAAGTAGTGATCTTGAATAGTCTCTACAATTAAGCAGTTTTCTTTAATACACATTCCGTGATAAAATACATTGATAATATCACCTTTGTTTAACTGTGATACAAATCGTATCTCTTCTTGTTTGTTTTCATTACTCGCTAACATTTAAATTCACGTCTCCCCATCTTAAAGTTAATTGTGCGCTATCATTCAACATTTCAGTACAGATATAAAATGGATCAACATCATAAAACTTAAACACTTTTGTATCTTCATTGTATACATAATCAATGTTTTCATCTAACAAGTCTAAACCATTAAATACGTTAATAGGTAACTCAGCTAAAACCGGTCCTATTCTACACATTATCTCTTCTATAATAGCTTGAAATGCTAATTGCACTTGATTAGCATTGACTGCGTAACTATACTCTTCTGGATTTTGACTAAGAGTATTTCCACTTATACTTTGCAAAGCACTCTGGTTTGCGTTGTCAACACCCAAAGTATATACTGTGATACAAGGATTTTGTGATGTAGTAAATAAACATGCATCATTGTTCAAGTTTAATACGTTATTTTGAACAAAGTTTTGCGAAGAGTCTATACCTTCGTTTGGTGAGCCGTCACTTATCAAAAGTATGTAGTATACTTCGTAATTGCTAGTTTGTATTTGATTTAATGCTTCGTTCAAAGGCTTTACAAAATTTGTCCCACCGCCAGGATTATTGCTGTTAATCATAGTGTGTATAGATTGCTTGTGTTGCTGACCTTTTCCAATATTTGATGTTGTTATAATGTCGCTATTATAAAGAATAACAGAGTAACTTAGATTATAATCAGAATCTATAAATGACCTTACTGTGTCTTTTAACTGTGTAATTCTATTTCCATTCATAGAACCGCTAAAGTCAAGTAACATTATTACAGCAGCGTCTACAATACTCACATCATGCTCTTCTTCCTTGACTTTAACTATAACATCCTTGGAAACTTCTCCACGACCAGGATTGTACGTAGATGATATAGTAAAAACTCTTTCACATATACCTACACCATCACACTCTAATCCTTCGTCAACACAACTCATGTTCGGCACAGGCATGTTCAAAAGACCACTACAGCTATTCAGAAAATCACTAGAACAAATACTTTCAATATCGTTTGTGCTGATTATACTTCTTCCTACTCCTACACTGCACGAATCTAAACTTTGTTTTTCTTCAATGACATTAAGAGAGATTCTCCCGTATTGTATTACTGTGTATGACAGTATAGATAAGACTGCAGCCAACAAAACTATAGTTAACGCCGCAAATCCTTTACTGTGTTTTCTTGAGATATATAAGTCTTCTTGTTCCATGATAATTTTTGTTTTCTATATTGTCAACTGTCCAATAATGCCCGCTTTGTTTTATTATTTTATAAAATTCATGCATTAATAACACGTCGATATTAAGCCCTTGCTGCTTTAAAATATCTGCAGCTAGAAGATTAGAATTAAACTTCCTATCTCTTCTTATTGCTTTTAACTCTACATATCTATCCTCATCGGGATGATAAAAGTCCGGAGTATATTGCTTGTCTCTTCCATCATATTGAACTGTAAATGTTTTATGCTCATAAACATAAGGTTTTTTTGTAGCTTCACACCATCTCGCATAGTCTGCCTCTAAAGATGACTTAAAAAAGTAATTGCTCGGCAAATCATATCTAAAACCTAACCTACCATTTGAAGGTATTTCATGTAAACCGCTGCTTTGAGCCTTATACTGACATTGTTTACCACAATATTTTGTAGGCTTACCGACAGGTTTCTGATAAGTGTCACCACAATAGTCACAAGTCAAATCCATTCTTTCATGCTTGTGCTCTTTGATATAACAGTCTCTAGAACAATATTTCTTTCCTCTTTTAGATTTAAACTCCTCTTGACAGCTAACACATTTTTCAATCTTATATTGTATTGACTTTTTATCTTTACATAACTTAGAACAGAACTTTGATTTTTCTGCTCTTGATGCAAGTTTTTTATATTCGCAAGCACAATTTGTGCATATCAACGTTACTTGTGTACTTTTTCTAGGCATAACTTACTCCTTTAAGAGTAAGTATCTAACAATGCGACTAGTTTACAGGTTGAGTCTAATTCACTTAGGGAAAAACATCTTTAAATCGATGTTTTTATCTTTTGCTTCTGTTAAATGTTTAAGTGGATTAAACTTATTAAGTTTATCCATTTCTTTTATTGACTCCCAAGATTGTCTTATTCCTTCCTTAAGACTTCTAGATCTACTTTTGCCTATAACGTCTAGAAATTTATCGTTACTTAATCTATGGTTCCCTAAGTAATCTGTTTCTGGGTGCCACTTAATAACTGACTCTAAACTTTTACCAGTCACTTCTTCAATTAGACTAACTATTTCTAATGTGTTATGAGGATTCTCTGCTGTAATGTTGAAATCTTCATAACTAATATCATTTACGATTAAGTCCATAACACTGCTGCAAAAATCTTCAACATGCATATAATCCTTTATCTTTCCAGGATTTAAAAACATATCTAAATTATTTATATTATTATGTATACAGAATAGAGACTTTGATATAAGAGAGTTCATATCTCCTTCACCACCGTATGCAAATAACGGTCTAACTACTAACCAGCTTTTTGCGTTATTCTTAACAGTCATTTCTCCAGAATACTTTTGAACAGCATAATTTGTTCGAGGATATATCGTGCTGTTTTCATAGATTTCATTTTCTTGATAAAGATATGTATCATATATGACTGTTGTCCCTATATACACAATCTTTGTATTTGTATTATTAGCTGCCTCAGTTATAATGTGAGTTCCTAACACATTAGTTGATATTGCATGCTCCGGGTTTAACGCAACAACATCAGTTCCTACAACAGCAGCATTATGTATAATAACATCAACATCTAAGTCTGAAAGAAGCTGCGACCATTTTTCAATGCTATTACTATATACACATACTTCACCACTCTCAGTAGTTTCATAGCCTTCTGAATATTTGCTTTCATCTAATGATACAAATTCATGACTAAATTTATTAATTTTATTTGATAAGTTGCTAGCGATAAAACCTTTTTCACCTGTTATTGCAATTCTCATTTTAGCTTGTCCTTTCACAATTTATAATTCTCATATCTTGTGTTCTTATTTTTTTTACGTTCCCGTTGTTGTATACAGAATATTCAAAAAAACTTCGTTCTCCCCATCTAGTCTCTTTTGTAAAAAGATGTTTTCTATCTAAAATCAAACTTCTCTCAACAAAAGCTGTAAAAATACAATTGTATTCGTAATGAACGTAGTCACCTATTTTTAAACCACTCTTATATGAACTATACTTTTCCATTTTTATATCACCTTATACTTCGTCATATCAACGTTTTTATAAACTACGTTGTCATATAACAATTCATAAACATAATAGTCTCTAATCGCATTAGAATACGTCTTTTTTTTATTCAAGACAATGACATTATTGATTTCTTTGTCTGTTGTAATGTCTTTCATATTTATCAAAGAACCTATTTTTATCATTTTTGCTTTTCAATTCTTTTATACTAGATAAATTTTTAACTTCTATACTTGAATTATAATTCATATTAAGTTTCAATATAAAACCGGATTCTTTTAAAAATACTATTTGACTCGGCCTAATATTGCTATCTGTATAAATGGCGTCAATCACTAAACAATTATCATATATATCTATTGAATTATAGTAATGTTGATGAATTTTTACACATACAAGATTACCAATATCTTCTTCATCCAAGAAAAAACTGTTGTTTATCTTAAAAAACATTTTCAAATTACTTTATACGTTATTATATTATAAGGTATAACATCTATTTCATTGTTTGATAGAACGTAAATCATAGCATAAAAGTTTCTATCTTTTTTTATGTCTATAACTAATCCTATTTTTTCTTCTTCATTTGAATATAAAAAATTGTAGTTTATAACATGGCCAACGTTAATGTTTAAACCAATATTATTTTCAGCCTTATTACTCAATCTTTTAAAATTCTATAAGCTTCAGGATCATCTAATTCTGTATTAGCTGCAGGTGGTTCTTCTTCAACGCTCTCAGGCAAAGTAGAATCGTGAACTTTGTTTGCCAAATCATTCTTTCCTGCCCACTGTAAGAATTGCATTAAAGGATGAGCAATAATATTATGAAAAGACCAGTTTTTAAATATTTTTTCATATTTTAAATTCATTTTAGTTCACTACATCCTTTATTTCGTCATCAGTAAACATTACTAATAAATTATCACTTATGCCCGTATAGAAACCATTAGGCCATTTTACTGATGTGTATTTGTATGGTATAACGTATTTTGTTTCTTTTTCCAGCTTTATTCTAACAAGAAAGCTTCTGTTAAACAAAAAAGTCCTTACTACGTTAACATTACTTATATATGTAACACTTTTATGCGTTTTTGTATCTTTAAATGACCAAAATTTTTCTGTGTCATTCGATTGCATCTGTGTATGGCTCTTCTATAAGTTCACCTTTTTCAATGACTCTATCAAGATAATCTTCTAATTCATTATAAGAAGTGCAAACTTTGATACCACTTCTTGCTAACATTAGATTAAACTTAGCGCCTTTAGGCAAGCCTGCACAAAAATAAATAATAGGCTTATCAAATGCATATGCATAACCAGTTTCCCAAATAGTCCCGATATCCTTGTCACGTGTATTAACAAGTAAAAAATCTGCTGTTTTAATATGATGTAAATTCCCTTTAAACGTAGCATCTTGAACCTCTTTTGAGGCGTTAGGTGGACAAATAAAAATCCTTCTTGGCGAAGCTAACTTAAAATAATCTTTTCTTTCATAAAAAATATTTTCTAGATGCGTCAATTCTTTCTCTTGCACATCATTAAACCAACCGCTAGCTAAATAAATCTTCTTCTCAATAATCTTTTCCATAATAACATTCTTTCTTTAATCGTTTTAAAACTAAAATTCTACTTTAAATTTGATCTTTTACTGAATTGATAAATTCAACGTCTTCATTCCACATTCTTGTAAATATCTTTTCCTCACCAGATTTATTCCCGTTAATCTCTTCACGACGACATTGATAGATCGAATCGTTTTCGTTAAATTCAAACAAATCGTTCTTAGTCTCAGGATGATAAAGATTTGTTCCTTTGGACGTAAATGTGCCATCAGGTTGTTCAACTCTAAAAGTTCTCACATAATGCATATCAGGTTTGTTAAAGTCTAAACAGGAAGCAACCTCGGGAATTCTTTCAACAACTAATCTCGCAATACGTGTAGCCATAATATTATCCACTTCAGGCTGGATTTGCATATCTTGACGCTGTTTAATAAATCCAATCAAATCTTTAAGATTAAACCTAGCAATATAAAATGTTTCAAGAGACTTAGGAAGAATAACTCTAGCGTCCATTAAAGAAACTACACGTGAATCAACCATATCTGAATAGAGTTGCTTTGCTGCTGCAGCTACTTCAACAAAACGCTTGTGGAAGTCTGAATTTTCAACAGATTCAGGAACTAAAATGTTGTCATTTCGAAGGTCTCTGTCGCCTGTGCATTGTGCAGCAAATGATCCAGCTCTATGTCGAATAAGATGTGTAACAGTCTGTGTATCAATACCACTTATCTTAAATGTAAAACCTAAACACTCCATAGGTGTAGGTAACGCTCTAAAGTTTAAAACATCTTGCAAATTACTTGAAGCTTCTTTGAAAGAAGCATTCTCAAATCTAGTTTCGCTAGGTGAATCTGCCCAAGTTGCCTTAGTCATATTCCAAGCAATTTTTTGTGCTTGTTCTTGCGTAGGCGCATCTACAACTTCAATGTTGAGTGACTCTAAGTTATTAATGTAATTAGTTACAGGATCTTGTCCAAATTTAAGATCCATAGGCAACAATACAGGTTCTAAGTTATTATTAATTGGCAAATTTTTTCTCCTTGTTATTTACCATTTATTATAAAATATATTGTGTATATTTACACACAATATAAATCTAGTAATTTTTACTAATTCTATCTCTTATTATCTCATCTTTTTTGTTAAACGCACAATAAAATTCATCAACATCAACGCCCATCAAGATGATTAATGAAAAGAAATAATTAAATGCATCAACTATCTCTTCTAGAAACTCTTCCCTATTAATCTCAGGAAGATCTGTGTCTCTATGCGGCTTCCAGTTTTTAAGATGACCAAGCGCTTCAAACATCTCCTCAACGCCTTTAAGCGCTGTTTCTCTTAATATAACTTGACTAGCTTTATCAGAAATATCAACAGGCCAATTATTATATGCCGAAGGGTATTTTAGTTTTATAAGATTCATAAAAGATTCACGTTTAGTGAATATACTTTCAAGCTTATCAGTCTTGTTTTTCATTCTCAATATTGTCTTCTGTTTCAGGTATGTTTTTCATCATTTTGTCAATCGAAGAATTAAATATCTCTTCATATTCTTCATCAATAATAAGAAACTCATCTTCATTAGAGTTAAATCTTACCATTCTCAAGTGATCTACAATATCTGTACCTGATAAAATAGCCATTTGAATTATTTTAGCAATATGTGCAATTGAATTATCGTGTAACTTCATTTTTTTCCTTTAAAAAATAAGTGGTTTATTTTGTAATTTTCCATTGATTATATCGTTGTCGTGTTCCATAATTTTAACAATTTTAACACCTTCAACTTTTTTTAGTGATTTTGCAACTTCAAGGAATATGTTTCCTTTAGTTTCAACAAATTTCGGTATATAAGAGACATTTAGCTCAATTATTCTATGCTTGTCTGTAGATATTACCTCTGAAAGCGGTCTTGTTTGTCTGACAGTTACTACACCGTTTAATGCTCGCATATCAGTCATTATATCAAGCACAGTTGGATTTTCTCTTTCTTCTATAGTAATTCTACATCTTACTAACATATTGACTAAATCTTTATGCCGTTCTCGTAATATATTCTTTTTCATTGATTAACTCCTGTTAGATGTAATAATTATCTGGTAATACAACTAGTTTTTAGAACGATATGCAGAAACAGTCACAGGCCAAACTTCTTCTACTATATTTAACATTAAATTAGCTAGCTGCTGTATTTCCCATTGCGCACCTTCATGCGTTCTTAACTCAATAAACTTTA
>Ga0209141_1000879_pt1 | contig 18124 bp, 17 predicted proteins | sample SaaInlLV_10m_DNA_2_FD_184676 | JGI IMG/M metagenome (GOLD analysis project Ga0209141, IMG submission 184676) | Marine microbial communities from expanding oxygen minimum zones in the Saanich Inlet - Saanich Inlet SI074_LV_150m_DNA (SPAdes) (version 2) | ecosystem: Environmental > Aquatic >... | reverse complement strand
ATATATTAGCCGCTAATACTACACTGTTTGACAAAACCATAGCGGCTTTTGACAGAGCCTGGCTGTTTACCCTGAACCTCATCTTCACATCATCAGCCATTGGTTCCCACAGGCGTGAGTATGAGGTAAAGAATTTGCGTTGTAAAATATACAAACCCCATTGTTGCCAGAATCTCTTTTGCGATCTCCTGAGTTTCTTTTGATATGATTAAATCACCTTCTTCATTGCGATGCATGGTTTTCCTTCCTTTTAATTGTTTTCACCAGCATAAGAGCAGAGTCCAGCATAGCCTGTTGTCTTTTGTATCGTGCCTGCTCTCGAATTAGGATAATCCCTGTGGAAGTCACAAAAACTCCCATTATGATTATCCCAAATCCTAAGAGCAGATGTTTCATAGAAACATCCACAATGCTGGACTCACTCTGTGCCGGAACTTTTACGCAGCTGTTATTCTCCTTCAGTTGGGTCATTTTGATCCCCGCCAGTTTGGCGATTTGATCTATCCTGTTGCTGTTGGATAACACCGTCTGTGATATTAGCAACCAAGCTGATTGCTTGAAGTATCATCGTTCCAACTCGCGCTATTCTGCCAGCTTTTATTATAAACTGTGTCATTTTCATTTCTCCTTGGTTTTAAACTTGATTTATTTTATCTGTATACAAGGTTCTTATACCCTTTTCAGAGGAGAAATGAATGAAAATATTGGAAAGAATTGAATATTAAAATGAGGTAGGTTTTGTAATCATGTTGGCAAGAGCATACAATAATCTATAAATTTGGATCAGTATTCAGTATACAAATGTCGAACTATTAATTTCTGACATCAATTTCATATAACTTTATTATCTAACGAACACATGTCTACTTCTGTCCCCTTCATATTCAACTACCAAGCGGTAGAGGTTGAACTTCAACGCCAATGCGATTTCTTTTTTAAACAAAAGTTGGGCATGAGCGTAGCGCTGACCTTACAGTTTAATATCCCCAATAATCGTGAAATTATTTAACACAATATCAGGAGAATACCACTATGACCAAAAATACTAAATCAGTTTTCAGTCTAGAACCTAAAGATCATCCTTTATATGCAGATACTCTCAACAAAATTCAAAAGTGGGTTGATTTTTTTGAGTTATCAAAAAAGACTGTAGAAATTAACGTACAAATTCTGAATATTAATAATAGACCATCAAGAGCAAATGTCAATTCTTTTCTAAATGATGACACAACTTACCAGGCAAATATTACTCTATATGAGCCTATAGCTGAAATTTCTATTATGCATGAGCTTGCACATATCCACTCAAGTTTCATGAATAGAACCTGGCTAGGGCATGGTATTATGGATTGGTCCAAAATTCCAGAGATTAATGGTCACCTACGCCACTTACTATTTTATTTTTTTGATAATTTGGAAGAGTTTGTATTAGAAGCATTTACACAAAACCTATTTTTGGAGATGATTGAAAATGGAGAAAATATAGAGTCTTTTACTGGACACAGTCTTGCAGAGTACCCTACTGGATTATTATCTGATTTAGATTTTGTACCAGAAAATCATTTCCGCTCTCTTCACCTTGTTTTATGGAATTTTCTAGTAGGTAGCTGGAACGAACTGCTAACCCTATATAATTATTCGATATTATCACGTAGTACAATTTTTAAAGAGTACTTTGTTAACCAAAAGAAAAAAGGAAATCATCCAATAACATTCACAGATACAAGAAAAAAACTGGTAGATTTATTTGCAAATAATGCATCCATTGATATTAACAGCTACAAAGAGTACGCTAAGTTATTTTGCTCTTTTGTGAATATTATGGCGAGAGCGCAAACTGGGTCTTTTAAACATGCAGTTTCATTCAATGGCGAGAAAATTGTAATGGAAACACCACTATATGTTTGCCTAAAAGAATTGAATAATTGTTATAATGAAATAGAAAGCAAATACTCAAATCATGATTTTGATGATGATTTCACCAAATACATTACTCCTAAAAATATTCAGAATATGGATGTTTTAAGTATAACTAATTTAATTACTGGTCAATATGAGTCTGAGCAAATGAGGAATGATATTTTAAGTAATATTTTGATTGGACAGGTCACAGATTATGTTAATGCTATCGGTGGCCACGGCAGGGTTAAATTAATTTCCTAAAAGGCATAATACAAATATATCGAATCTTCAAAAAACATAGTATATCACAGTAATTGGGAGAATAACATCAAGATTAAATACGATTATGAAACTAAAGTTGAAATCTACTGTCATACAATTCATCTTCCAACAGGAACAAATTTGACTGACCCAATAGGTGAAATTCAACATATTATCGATAATAAATTGATTGGAAGTGTAACCCTTGAAGTTGAATCCTCACCTTTAGCTAATAAGAGCAATATAGTAAAAATTATCAAAGAGTTAAAGAAATATGATCGGTATTACCTTTCAATCAGAAAAGGTTATAAACTGATTAAATTATCAACACTGCCTGATGATGTCGATATTGATTTATTGATAAATGAGCATCGATTTGTATACTTGTTCCAGAATTTATCTGATCGAAGTTTTATCACCATAACAGCAAAACTAGAACGTGATTCAGAAAATGATTTCGAGCTGATTAAATCTAATTTATCTGATCTCGAATGGAGACAGTACTTTCTACGAAAATCGCTCGTCAACACACAATCAATAAACAAGCCGCAGAAAATAACTCCCGAGATTATGACTGCAGATCAGTTGGCTGACTACTTACAAGTCAGTTCCAAAAGTATAAGAAATTGGACTTCTAATGGAAGCATTCCAGTATCAAAGATTATGGGGACAGCTAGATACGTAAAAAAAGAAATAGATTCCTTTTTGGAAACAGGGAGATTTGCATCGCCAAAAAAAAATACGCGTAAATGAGATCTCTTTCGCGTGCCGGATTCGTGCCAATTTATTAGGAATAACAGGGATATACAAGGATAGTATTTCCAAAAACACCTCATTATTTTATTGTTTTATGTCTATATATTTCAACTAGATACAATAATGTCCCTCTATTAACTAGAAGGACATTATTTTACTGGCGGAGAAGGGGGGATTCGAACCCCCGATGGACTTTCGCCCATACACACTTTCCAGGCGTGCACCTTAAACCACTCGGACACCTCTCCATTTTTACTCAATATAGAGCAGGCAAATTTATCAGCCAGGTGATTTGTTATCCAATGACTAATTGGGATTCAATTGACTGAATTTGCCGTAGTGATTCTATATATTTGTCATGATCTTTTAGCTGAATAGAAACATCCAGTTTAAGACTTAATAATTGATGAATGATATTGAGTCTGTAATCTTCAAGATCTTGTCCAACGCATAATTGTTTATTGTACTTATCAGGGTTTAATCTGAAACGCTTTAGAGTTCGATCCAAAATTTTATAAGTGTATTTGTTCTGTGTATTTTTCTGGATAAAACTGGAAGCGATGATAATCACAACATCAGGTTCATCCATTCGTTTACAATTGGTGTACCAGACAGATCCTATATGAACCATCTCAGCTAGATGGTTTTCACTGATGGCCCTATTAAAATCTTTGTGATAATCCAAATTGGGGCTATCAAGCTGTCCGGCAATCATGAAAACAGCCAAAACGATACTGGCAATGATATAAACTTTATTCAGCCTCTGCTCCCCCATTGATACGTCGAATTTTAAAAAATTCTGTCAATAATCCAAGGCATTCTTCACGCAGGATGCCACCCTGGACAACTGCCTGGTGATTAAATCTTGGTTCTCGGCAAAGCTGATACAGGGAGCCTGTACACCCTGCTTGTTCATCCTCCACCCCGTAAACTACATGGGCCACACGGGCATTTACGATAGCGCCGGCGCACATAGGACAGGGTTCTTTTGTGACAAATAATAAGGCGTTTTGCAATCGCCAATCACCTATTGTATTTGCTGCTGCTGTAATGGCAATTATCTCTGCATGAGCTGTAGGATCATTCAAAGCCTCCCGTTGATTATGTCCCCGACCAATTATATGATCTTTGTAAACAACAATTGCACCAACTGGAATTTCGCTTTCCTGTGCCGCCTGCCGCGCCTCAACCAAGGCAGACTTCATAAATGATTCTAAATATTGTCTGTTATACATAGTGTAATATTAATAATAGTGATGGAGAAGTAAATAGGATTTGAATGATTAATTTTATGATGTTATTTCGCCACTGGGAATGTTGATCATTTTTATTACGATGGTGGGAACAAGATATATTTTTTTAGATGATCACCAAATTATGACAAACAATCAATAATTGGATACAAACAGTCTGAAATTGATGTAATAGTTATATCTGCACAATAATTAATGACTTTTGAAAAGAACTCATTGTTTAAATTTATCACGATGTCATTACTCAGAAATATTCACAGTCCTCAATTCTTTTATCAAACAAATCTTATCAATCTGACTGAGTTGAATGAACAATAATTTCAATATTTATCTATTCAATTACGCCATCATTAGGTAAAATATACAATGCCTGAACTGCCTGAAGTCGAAACAATCTGCAGTGCTATAAGACCAGATTTGGTCAATAGAAATATTTGCAGAATCGAGGTATTCTGTAAAAAATTACGGTATCCAATAAATATTCAACACCAAAAAAAGGGTCTTGCAGAAATTATTGCGATTCGAAGAAGGGCTAAATATATTCTCATTGAATTGGATAACAAAAATGTAATTCTCGTCCACCTTGGAATGACCGGTTCTTTGCGAATTGAATCGCCCTGGGAAAAACGTAAACATGATCATGTACTTTTTTGGCTGGATAATAGTATGACTCTTGTATATAATGACAGTCGTCGCTTTGGTCAAATTGAATTGCACCCTATATCCACTCGAGGTGCTTTCCCTCAATTACTACATCATCTGGCACCAGAGCCATTTAGTGATGAATTTGATATTGATTGGATGGTAAAAGTGTGTAAAGGACGCGCAAAACCAATAAAAAATACTTTAATGGATAATACTCTCGTTACCGGCGTTGGAAATATCTATGCAAGTGAAACATTATTTTTATCAAAAATCCATCCTGAAAGGCCATCATTTAGCTTATCCAGACAAGAGATCAAGATTCTTCATAAATCAATAATAGTGATCCTTTTGAATGCCATTCAAGCAGGCGGATCTTCAATTATTAATTATCGACATCCTGATGGATCGGAAGGACTTTTTACACGGGAATTAAGAGTTTATGGGAAAAAGGGAGATACCTGCAGCGACTGCAAAAAAGGTATTATCACACAAACAAAGATGGCAGGACGATCTACCTTTTTCTGTCCTGTTTGTCAAAAATAATAAACCGTGTCATTTAATTGATCACTGATTGGTAGATCTTTCCATTCGTCAGTTGCTTACGATCTAATATTGAAAGAGTCAAATTATCTCATCAAACGAATTTTCTTTGCCGATATATCATTATCAATACTATTCATAAATAGCCTTTCTGAATCATCATTTTAAATTTTCTATAATTGTTATTAAGAGCTGTATATCTTTAAATTTTATTAATAATTATCCACCAAATAATTACTTTTCTGAAATATAAATGTGGCCCTTGAAATCCCAAAGCACTTCCAGTTTTTCATTGAAGGCAGATTTTGCTTTTCTCCATAGGAAGATTTTTCTGGTGATTGAACATCTGCATCCAAAATAGTAACGTCATAATATTGTTGTAAAAAATTATAAATGGAGTATGAATGACAAATAATGGTGACCAAAATCGGATAAACGGATTATCGAGTTTAATAGGAAATACGCCGTTACTTGCAATTGAATTTTTGTTTGGGGATGAGAAACGTACAATATATGCCAAAGCTGAAAATCTCAATATGACTGGGAGTATCAAGGATAGAATGGCATACCATATTCTTGAGAGAGGTTATTCACGGGGGATCCTCAGACCGGGCAATTTAATCATAGAAGCAACTAGCGGTAATACTGGTATTGCATTTGCAGCTATTGGCCGGGCCCTGGGTCACCCTGTGACTATATTTATGCCAATTTGGATGAGTTCTGAAAGGATTAACCTCATCCGCAGCCTCGGGGCTGAGGTGGTTTTGGTCAGCAGGGAGCAAGGTGGATTTCTGGGTAGCATACAGTTGGCGGAAGATTTAGCAAGAAATACGAAGGGAGCCTTTCTTCCCAGACAGTTTTCAAATGAGGATAATATCGAAGCTCATTATCTTACAACGGGACCGGAGATCTGGTGGCAATTAAGATTTCGTTCACTTTATCCAGATGCATTTATTGCCGGGGTTGGAACTGGTGGGACAATTATGGGGACCGGTCGATTTCTCAAGGAAAAATACCCTTCTATCGAGATTCACCCATTAGAGCCTTCTAACTCCCCCACATTGTCTACTGGCCACAAAGTGGGGAAACATCGTATACAGGGAATATCCGATGAATTTATTCCATCAATCTTGGAATTAAATAATCTTGATAATATTATCAGTGTTGATGATGGTGATGCCATTATCATGGCCCAAAAACTGGCAAATGAGCTTGGTATTGGTGTGGGTATCTCATCAGGAGCCAATTTTATTGGAGCTCTCATTGCCCAGGAAGAAATGGGTAGAGATGCCGTTTGTGTCACCATTTTTCCCGATTCCAACAAAAAATACCTAAGCACAGATCTTCTCAGGGAAGAGCCCATTAAGGATGGGTTTCTCGCTCCGAAAATAAATCTCATTTCTATTCGAGCTTTTAAACGAGTGTGTCATACTTGCTGTGACCCGCAGGACTGCATGGAATCTGTGTATAATAATGTTGAAAAAGAAGATTATATGTTTCCCTGTCCAAGACGAACATAATCATCAATAAAAATTATACTCCATACATAAATTTTCTTCCAGTTCTATTTTTTTCGGAGAACTTCCTACAAGTGGTTATCCTCATGATAGTCACTAAAACATTTAGTTAAATTCCATATACCCACTAATATTCCAAATTCATTTTAGACATTGTTGGCTGTAGTTTATTCTATCTTAAAATGTTCTAATACCCGCATTGCTCTTAGTGTGTTCCATCTACTTGGTTTACCAGCCTTTTCCATTTCGAAATGTACTTTCCCGGGATGTTTCGCTTGAACATTCCATGTAGAATCATTATTTTGTTTTTTTAGTAAAACCTGGATTGCAGGATTCATTCTCTCATCCCATTTACTTCCTGAGTATTGGAAATAGTCCAACGCTCGAAGAATATCATATTTCCATCTACTTGGATAGGGTAAATTTAAAAAATCTTTACGAATAATTTCCCCGGTATGGTCAGAAAGGAATAATTGATGCAGTAGAATAAACTCTTCTGCACTCTTCTGGGCATTTTGAAGTTCATTCAATCGGTAAGAGTATCCTGCCTTCTGATACGCTATTAATCCCTCAAGGGCTGAGATTGTTGAATGTAAAGAACTATGTCTAGCACCACTTCTATTTGTCTGGCAATTAAAACCTCCATCTGACATTATCTCATTCAGAATACAATTGACAATGGGGCACAATTTTTTCTCATCAGTTTTAAAGTATGAAGCGTAATTCAAAAACATACCATTTACACAAACATCACTGTATTTTGATGTGGATGGTCCCAATGGAATACCTCCATCTTCGGCGATACCTAAATTTAATGTTAGCTCGATTGCCTCTTTTGATATACCGTTTTCAGGGTTGAGACTCAAATTTCGAAGGTCAAGCAATGTGTAATGGGTAGAAATCCATTTAGGCTGATAAAACCTGTCTCCCCAATGACCGTTTGAGTTACGTTTTGATAATAATTGCTTCCCCCAACCTTCTTCGGCAATTCTGTCTTGTAGGTCTTTTCTGTTGTTACCCAACAAGTCTCGATGAACCTGGTACTGTAGTGAAACATCACCCTCAAGCAACCATTCTATGATTTGTTGTTTGTCCATTTTAATTAGGGCCAGTGTTTAGTATAGGTATAGCAGTCAATTGAATAACTCAAATATTTTAATTAATGATGAAGTTGAAGCGAGCGACAACATATAGATATATAACTCTTTCGGCTATTATTTTTATTCATTATTAACGGTTGTTATTCCTCTCTTGGATTTCTTTCCGCAAGATTTCGTTGATTGATTGCTTTGCCCCTTTAAGTAAATAGACCTTTGCTCCATATTCTTGTGAATATACATTTTTGATTTCTCCAACGTATGAAATCGTCTCAAAAAGGGGTTTCTCTTTCTCCCTGCTTTTATCTGTATCTCCACGATTTTTCACTAAAATGATATTTTTAATTTCCATTTCATCGAGTGGAAACCAATTGATATAGTCGGCATGCATTGCAACAGCTTCTGTATAATTTTGCTTAGAATAATAATTGATTGCTGCTGCCTGACCATACCAGTCGCATTGTATTAAAGTGTTTTCCTTATCAGATATGCTGTCAAAAGCATCATCTACGATATTTGCTAATTCACTCCAACCTAACTTAGTAGTGAAATAAGGAGGTAGCTCGCCCCCTGTAATGGTTTTTACCCAAACATTTTGCTTAATCCAACCAGTGGGGTAAACAGGTAATGTTATCGGGAGTAGAAGTAAAAATGCCGATACCGGCCACAAAACCGCAGCAGGGCGAATATTTCTGAGCCAACCATTCTTCAGTAATTTTTCCATATACACCGCACCAAAAGCTATTAAAATGGGGTAAAGCCCAAGGGGATAATGTGGTTTTGCGTTGAGATAAAGATAGATTGATATGGTAAAAATATAGGTCCAAAAGAAAATTATATATTTCTTGAATGGAGCATACCTGAAAAAAGATATGAATGCCGGAGGAATTACAATGAAGGAGATTGCAACATAATTAAATTGCTCTAACAAAAAATCGTAGCGGTTAAGATATACTAACTGTGTGTTGACAAGTTCATTCAAATGATGAATACCCAAAAAATCATTTTGATACTGCCAAATCAGATTGGGAGAAACGATGATAAATGCTGCCAGTATGGAAAGGTAAAAATGTTTATTACGAAATATTTTTCTATGCTTTGTCATTAAAACAGCCGGCAATAATCCAAGCACTAAAAAACCAATATTATACTTATTCAAAAAGCCAATTGCAAAGGTGAGTGATGCCATCCATAGCCATATGTTGTTTTCTGAATTAATGAATTTAAATATGGTGAAAAGCATTACTGTCCATAGAAGAAAATCTAAAGAACTCGGATGAAACGCAAGGTTGGTGGACACAAATATCAGCGAAAAAGTGATACAAACCGAACCTAAAATCAGGGCATACAAATTTCCCTTCAATTCTTCAATTGTTTTCCAAACTACTACCATAGTTAAAGCGCCAAACAATGCCGGAAAGAATTTCACCCAAAAGACGGAATTACCAAGATGAATGATAATGTAAGATATCCATGATGTTACCGGCGGGACTGAAGTGTAGCCCCACGCAAGATGCTTTCCCAGATCAAGATGAAACATTTCATCATGATCCAAATCATATTCTGGCCCGATGGCAAAATAATGAATCACGAATTTCAGCAAAATAAAACCGTAAAGTATATAAGTCTTCTTAGCCATCTAATTCCCCATTTAAAATAAACGCTAACACACAGAAAAACTCTAAATAGTGTTTATCCGGTTAAGTCCTCAATAAGATCTGGAAGACTAACGGAAATACAACAATATAAAGTATATATTGGATGATTATAAGTTAATACTCCTTTTCATGAGAAGAAATTACAAGAATTAGGATGAGGGATTGAAAAGGAAAATAGGAAATTAATTGTCACCAGCGGTACATTGACATTCAGAGGGATTTACTTTATTATCATTTTTAATTGAGCAATGTGTTTTCAATGTCTTAAGGGGAGTACTCTGTGTGTCTTCAAAAACGATTGGACAAAACAATCCATATTTAAAGAGAGTACTTCAGGCCTGATTGACATTATCAATTTACCATCTATCGTCAAAATTTTATGTGTGCCGCTTTTGGAATACTCCTCAGCTCCATTGGGATAGTAGGGACAGGCTATCTCGACACGGGATGCGTCTGAATACCAAATGACATTGTCATGCTAAAATTCTATCCATTTGTAAAACCTTCAACTTTATGCTTTAATACTTTTAACTAAAGAAGCTCGATATAAAATCGATCTTCTTTTTGTACACCCCCGCCTACGGCGGGCAGGCATCAGGATTTCCAGCCTGCGGCAGGCAGGGAACCATGAAACCTACAGTTCCATAGTAAGAAGTCCTATGGCGTCAACTTTATATAATTCTAGGAATAAGAAGTGATAGAACTTTCCACTTTTCACTTTAAACTTTAAACTAAAAAAGCTCGATATAAAATCGAGCTTTTTTTTGTACACCCAGCAGGATTTGAACCTGCAACCTCCTGATCCGTAGACATGTGCTTTCCAGTCGAGAAAATGAAAAAGTGTGCCGTTTTTTGACAATGACATCTTGACAGTCGGAAAATGATGGCTTAACTCATTGAGTAATGTGGATTTAAAGATGAGATTGCTATAGATATCGGACTATTTAATTCTTGGGGATAAGAAGTAGAGACAATGTGATGATACTAAACTTTGTATCTATCTTTTTAAATTGAGTCTACCTGAAGTTAGAGATGTTTTAAAAGATCTTATTTGATCCCAAGTAGGAAATATTCTTTGATTAGTCATTGAATTATTCCAATTTTTTTTAATATTGATTTTATTAAATCAGGAATTTTTTTCGATGACTTAATTGAGTCACAAATAGAGCTATCATTATCGCGGGGAGCTAATCCTGAATTTTCAAGAAAATAACGAGGAACCTGTACCATTTCACCAACACATTTACAATTCATGCAGGTAATTATTTCGATAAGTTCACAGTCTATTGGATGTTTGCAGTATATAATTGTTTCAATAATTTCCGTATTATGTGGATAAATGGATAAAACTCTTGTGAAAATAATCTCCGCAGTATTTATTTGATAACCCGAAATTAGAGCATTGGGGTGATATCCACATTTATGACAGTGAAATAGTTCAATTGTCCTCACATTACCTTGTGGGTATTTTAATTCATAGTTGATTTGTTTTTTGGCTGTCATTTCATTTTTCCTCACAGCCAAAGTTATCCTAAGGGTTAAGGATAAGAAAAATGAATCAAGGTTGATTTACAATGAATAATTATGGATTCAATTCTAATAAGATTTGGATGCATGTTTTAGTAATTCAATATATTTATAAATTCTTTAACTGATCTCTTCCAATATCAATGGATTTTTTTAATGAAGATTGCAAAAAATAAAGGTGTTCAGTATTTTCTATTTTACCGTCAAAAAAAGAAATTAATGATGGCTCTGTGGTGCCCCTGCTTATAGCCTTTTTACTTTTTAATAAATCTAGTCCATGAGGGACACTTAATGACATAGTATCTGACACAATTCGCCTGTCATGCTCGACTTTTAATCCACCCTCAACGAATAAGATTTCAATCTTAAAATATTTGGTAAACTCTCGATTTAATCTTTGTTCAAGCCTCAATTTGATAGATTTATAATTAATATCAGTTTTTTTTGCGGACAAAATTACAACTGGAATTTTGTCTACATTCAGTGTTGTAAAAAAATTAAGAATCGGTATCAGGTTATAATCTATGCTTTCAGCCCGTGTTGGTAAATAATTGTCAGATATAATTATTGATCTAGTTGGAATACTAAATGGTGCTAATATATCATTCCAACTAATATTCTCATCCCTTTTTGGATTTATCGTATTTAGTAACCTCCCAAATTTGTCTTCAACCTCTTTCTGGTTAAATAATGGTTTTAAATAATTTTTTTGTAATTTTTTTGTAATTTTTGATTTTAACGAATTTGTAAAGGCAGCTGTATGAGATATAATTCCATGAAATTCATCATTCAATTCTTTGGCAATGAAATCGGGGATACTAACCTGACTATTGGATTCAAAGGGTCTGTAAGTTGTGGTTGACGGTTCAATTATTGAGTACAAATGTGGGTAGTTGTCAATATCACTAATGGTCGTGTCAATAAGAATATGTCCTTTTTGACATCGTAGAAAACGAATGAAAGATTCCTGGTTTTCTTGAGGGATGCCTTCAAGCCATTTGTCCTGATATTTTTGAAAAAATGATTTAAGAAATGAAAGAGTAAAAAAAAATGTTGGCATCTTATTCACCTTTAATTTTTCTTGCATTCCACAATTCCTCTGTCAATTTCAAACTGTTGTCAAAAAATCCTTCTGGCCACTTATCTTCGAAAAATCCTTGCTTATCAACAACCATTCGCTTCACATAACTATTACCATTTTTATATTTGCCAACATAATTAATACTCAAATCTTGTGGTTTTAACTTACCTTTTGCCACATATACTAGGAGTTTACGAATTAAGTACTCAGAATGAGTTTCTAATATTACCATGTTTGAATCCACCTGACCTTGAACCAATATATTTTTATTTTCACCATAATATTGTTTGGCCCCCCGTTGATTTTTTGTTATCGCTCTTACGATTATTTTTGATAATTTTGCTTGTAAAGCGGGGTGTAAATGTAATTCTGGTTGTTCAATAATTGTTCGACGTCCTGTATAGTAATTTGTCAATGAAAACAAAATGGGTAAAATTTGTGAGTATCCATATCCCACATCTTTCAAACTCAATGATTGGTTTATAATCTTATCAATTACTTCAAATAAATATAGATTATTGATGCTTTTATCTTTAATGCGACGAATTTTTATTCTTTGTGTCAGACCCATATCTGATAAGTAGCTATTCACCATTTCGACATTATCTAATGCACCCTTGATTCCAAGCTTTTGTTTAAATGGATCAATCAGATATGAATCATTACCATTAATAGTTTTCAATAAATTTGATTCAAGATAAATTTTCTCCGGTTTTTGTCTAACAGGTGGTAAGAAAAGGAAACTACCAAATAATGCTTGAATTGTTGGGTTGATAAATCTAGATGTATGATTTATTATTAATTCATACTCACGGATATGTGACTGAATATGAATTTCTAATAAAAAATGCCATAAAGTGTTTTCTAATGATTGTATCTGTACATTTCTATTTTCTTTTGTTAGATGATTCTTAAAAACAGTTCTTATGTTATCAAATAAATCCAAATTTGAATCCATAATTAACATTACATCTGAATTATCGTCGTCTGAAATCATGTCGGCCCCAATTAGATTGTCCATTGGATCCATTGGCAAATAACGGAACACGCTCTTGCAAAACTCATGATAATTTGTATTTTCAAAAATATTTGGCAAAGACACTTTATATTTCGATATACTAATACTTTTTTCACTTGCAAAGATTATTTGCTGAAAAAATTCACTCAGTAAATCATAATAATCATTTGTTGGGGTGAAAGTTTTGGCAAATGAGTATTGGGCAACATCTGCTTTGAATCCTTTAGTACATAGAAAAGTGTTTTTAGAAATTAAATTATTGAATTTATTAAATCTTTTTCTTGCTTTGACTTCATCGCAATTTTTAATCAACGACAGAGTCTTGATAAATTTCTCTTTAATATTTTCTAATTTAAAACAAATATTTTTTTCAGTGAATTCTGATAAAATAAATTTATTATTTTTTAATCTTGGGTAATTTAAAGATCGAGGGAACTTCTTGCTACAATTATAACTGACTAGAACTCCATCTCTATTTAGGTTATAATTAATTTGTAAGGCATCCCCAGAATAGGAATAATGGTTAGCTTCATAGTCTAAGTCAGGAAGATCTGCAATTGGTGTTTCAATATTAATTTCAATGGGTAATTCATTATTACAATTTGTTAATTTTGAAAAATCATTCATTACATTAATATTGCTAATATTAGAAAAATGATCTTCAGATAAGTTTGCACTACTAGAAACGATATTCCTACTCAAGTATTCTAACATCTTTAAAATAGAGCTTTTCCCACTGCTATTTGGACCCACAAAAATTGTAATGGGTGCAAAAGTGATGAGTTGCTTGTTCTTGAAAGATTTATAGTTCTTTATGCCCATTTTAAAACGCATGTGATCCTCCGGTATTGAAATTATTGTTTCTTTTTCCCACAACAAAAACTAACCCAAAGTTAAAGTCACTTTTCATTAAATCAACCTTGATTTGTAATTGTGATATTTTGGGAATCATTTTTCTAATATTTATCATGGTTTATAGGACCATTTTTTGAGAGTAATGAATGTATTAAAACCTATTTTTGATAATTTTGAATTTAACTTAGACTACAGTTATATAAGAATAATCTAGTACATCTTAAATACTAACATTTAGTTAATCTGAATCCTTCATTGCATCGCCAAACCAGATAATTATATATTTAAGCATACTGATTAATGCATCGATTGAGTCATCAGTAACTGGATTATCTGTTGCTGAATTTTGACTATGTGCCCCGTACATACTTGTTAGCATATAAATGCAATTTCCAAATTTTTCAAATATTGGATTACAATTTACGTTTATATATTCTTTTGAATTTCTATCCCACTTAATTATCCACTTGAAAACTTCACCGCATTGTATGTAGTCAGAATCATCTCTTTTATTTCCAATTTTGATTTCATTTCTTAGGTAATAATTTGTTAATAACGACTCATATAGTCTTCTAATAGTAACTAGATTATTATCTGTTGATTCATCATTTGAAAGAAGTGCTAGTAATTCGTTGTATTTAACATCTCCGCAATATCGTTTTATAATGTCACAATAGGATTTATTTTCTAACTCAATGGAAATGGATTTAATATTATCTACAATACTTTGCAATTTTCTTATATTGGAGTAGTTGCCCTTCTCAATATAATTGTCCCTAGAAAAATTATTAACATCAATTAATCCCCTAACCTCATCCGCACTTCTAAGTTCATCTTCTACCGGGTAAGCAGATAAAAAGTAAAACTGTGATAACAAATCTATTTTTCCGAATAATCGTAAAAATAAATAATCCCCTTCTCGTCCATAATACCTTTCATGTATTTCATCCGAAAAATTACTGTCTATACTTTTTATTTCATCAATATGATAATCATTATCAGCTAAATTTCTATCCACTATGAATAGACAATAATCTTCATAATGTAATATCACTTTTTCTAAAGCATCGGAAAATTTGGAAGAAACCTCTATAACATTTGATGCATTAATGCAGTATTCAATCTCTTTATTTGTTGGCCCAAAATCGTCATCTAACCACTCATTTAGTTTTTTAATTTGTTTTAAACCTAAATATTTTTGAAAAAAATTAATTATCCGAGGAATATTTGTGGATAATTCATCTTCGATATAAAGAATTTTTTTCATTTCTTGTTCCAAAAATTAGGAAAAGCTAATTCTACAGAGTAGAGATTCTCTTTATCTTTCTTAGTTATCAATGCTTCGGATTCTAACATTTTTGCAAAATTATTAATCACTGTTTGTCCCAGTCCGCTGGTTTTAGATTTCAAATTTGGTCTATAGCTGTTCTCAATTTTTATTTTAATTATATTTTTCTCATCGGTTATGACTAAGTTAATAAATCGATTTTTCCTATTAATAAAACTTGAATATTTTACAGCATTAAGCAACAGTTCTTGAAATAATATTGAGAGTTTTATTGCTGAGCCATTTTTATTCCCTAATTTTAAATTACAAACATCATCAAGTTTTATTGACATATTGAACATGTGACTTTTTGCAAAAGCACGCAATTGATTCTCATTAAATTTTTCTTCTATTGCTTCCCAATTAGATTTTGCAGTTTCGAATTGACTTCGATTCGGAAAATAATTTCGTAAAAACTTGGAATGATATTTACTATCAAACATATTTTCAATTGAAATTTTAAGTGCTTCACTTATCATTTGTGTGATTGTAATTGAGTCGTTGTCAATATTGTTTACCGCATCGCTATAAAAATCTTCAATCGAGCCTTTATATGAATAATTAATTGCAGTTACCATTTCGCGAATTAGTTGAGTACCACGTATCGCATCTTTAATTATTTTTGGTCGGTATTTTTCTTCCTTTTGAAGATTTGTTAAGGGATCTATCACAGATGCAATAATATTTTTTATAGAGTGGGATAAGCTGGCAATTATTTTATCTCTTTCTTCAGTTCTTGCGTTTTCAACTGACTGTGTCCTGTATTCTTCATAATACAGAGATTGATAAAATGATAGTTCTGATTCTTGATAATATTGGATATTATAAAATTCAATTATCGAAAGCACTTCACAAATACTAGCATAATCTAATCTCTTTTCTAATTTTTTAATTACAACATCACTTAATTCCCAATACAAATTCTGAGTAAATTCAATTTCAACCTTTAAGCTGTCTATCAAGCCTAAATAATGCATAATCTTACCAATATTTAATTCATGCATATAATTCAAAGCAAGCATATGTAGAACGACATGATTGTTAGGATACATTTCATGACAATCTTCTAAAAATTTAATATAATCAAAATCATTAAATTGATAAATTTTACAGAATTCGATTAAATATGCTGTATCTGGATCCTTCTCAATTTTCTCCAAAAATTTGTTTAATTGTGATCTCGCTCCTTGTTGGTCATTTGTTTCAATATAGTATTTTAAAAGTGAGTAATTAATAATGTCATTTTCTTCATTCTCAATTTTATCATTGACTAATCGTTTATAAATATCAATCCCATCATATTTCCCCCAAATATATGTCGGATACTCAAGGGTATTAGGGGTTATTGATTTTTCATTTAATGAAGAAATACTTTCATTAAGACGTTTAATTTTTTCTTTTTCACTTAACTTTCTATACTTTTCGTCAAGGGGAAACAGGTCGTCGACAGATTTCTTTAATAAAGTTAGTACAGTGTCTTGATCTAGTATACTTGTTTGGGTATCTATATCCGAGAATTCTCTAATCACCTTTATGTCAGGTTGGTATTTCATAATTTTATAAGCATTTATTATTTATTAAATTTCTTGACCAAATATTAATTGGTTGTCATGATTGGAATATAGCAAATCAACCTTGATTCTTAATCGTGATGTATTGGGGATGTATTGGAATACCATAATGTGTACTGTTGCGAACACCAGTAGAATGTATTTGACAAAAAGAATAAACCTGTGGTGACAATTTCTTTTTTAATACTGCATTAATTTTACTACGAGTTTCTTGCAACCATTTGAGCGTGAAAAACATTTGGCGATCTTTATGATTAATAATTTTTGCTCTTTCATTTTCCACATAAATATTGCCAGGCTTGTACATGCCTTCATATATCTTTAGATACTTTAAAAGTATATCTTCTTGGATTAATTTTTCAGCTAAAATAAATCCTGGTTCATTTAGATCATCTTTAAAATTTGTCATTCGCAATTCTAAAAGTAAAGTATACATTGCTAGGCTCTTTGCCGGAAGTTTTACGCTATTTCCTGAAATTGATAGTGACTTATATTTCAGATCGACAATAATTTTTACTGGTTTGAGCATATCTTCAATCTGTTGTTGAGCAGATTTAACCAAAGATATTAAGGAAGTCTCAGTCGATTCCACTAGAAAATTACCAAGTATGGGCCGAAGTCGAATAAAGGGGATTTCATCTAAGTGGATTTTCACATCATGGTAATCAATTATTTTGTCTTTGATTTTCACTTTTTTGGAAGTTGGAGTGGGGTAAAAGAATTCTTTGGCTCCGATGATACAATCATCAACTATAACATGGGTAAGGAGGTCTTGTTCACGAGCGTAGAACTGCATTGCTTGTCCCACAATTACGCTCATGGTTTTCCGTCCACCCGCAACTGAGGTAATCAATCTTGTTTGATTGTCACGAGTCAAGTCTTTAATAATTTTGAAGACAGTTTCTACAGCAGCATTATTTTCTTCTACCGTGAGTAAGTCCATTAACGGTTTTCCTGAAGAATCTTTAAGTATATGAATATTTTCTAGTGGGAGCTCGACTTCATTGGGATCAATTTGATAATCATCAGCAAGCTTAAGTAGCCATCCATTATTATCAGGTAGGAGTTCTTTAATTACTAATGGCTCACATTTAGCATCAGTGATAATGTGAATTG
>Ga0209141_1000871_pt1 | contig 18302 bp, 29 predicted proteins | sample SaaInlLV_10m_DNA_2_FD_184676 | JGI IMG/M metagenome (GOLD analysis project Ga0209141, IMG submission 184676) | Marine microbial communities from expanding oxygen minimum zones in the Saanich Inlet - Saanich Inlet SI074_LV_150m_DNA (SPAdes) (version 2) | ecosystem: Environmental > Aquatic >... | reverse complement strand
CTCCCTAAGCATATAGTAACATCGTACTCGATGGTTGCTTCATAATCCAATGTATGTACCATTATATCTGCACGTTCATTGTACGGGTCTATGCCCGTTAAGTTTTGGATTTTTCCTTTGAACTCATTATATCCACAGCCAATATCCAATACGTTAGTTGGATTTAATGCATTCACCTCATCAATGATGCTCAACCCACTGTACTTATATTTCTTGGTCTCGGGTTGCCAAACTTTAGCGAAGTAATTTTCCATTACTGCTTCGTCGATTAAATTAGTAAGTACAACAATATCATTATCTGGATTTATATCAATGCAAAATTCCCCACTTATTGCTTGTCGTAACGCATTTGTGTTTAATAATAATTGTGGACTGTCCTTAACCATTTGATTAATTTTGTTAAATATTTTTGTATTCATTATTTTATTATACTTACTAAAATGTCGTCGTACGAGGTGTTTACTTCTATATCTAACCCAAATGTAGTTTTAATCCATTCTGTTGTAAAGTAATTCCATGTTGCATTGTGTTTATGTGCAAATCGTAATATATTATTATTTTGCTCTTTAATCGCATCGAACATATTTTCACTATTTTTATAATGACTGTAGTTGGGGTATGATATTTCAAACCCACCTGCTTGATGCCACCATGCATTGCTAACTTCATTTGGTCTATAAACTAACATAGCCCAATCATCGATGAATCCTGGTTTAATCACATCTAGCATATATGCCCAATCATGACTTTTAACTATTTTAATTCCATCTCCACCATGCCATGCTTGGTCTACCTTAGTTGGGTCAGGATAGAACTCCATTCCTTGTCCAAAGTATGCACCTTTATGCCCACTGTAAGTATTATGTGCGTATTCACGTTCTGGCATTCTATCCGATGTATTAAATGCACTATCAGATTCTAATATTTGGGCAATCCCAGACCATTTACTTCCCGGCACACCTGTAAAAAATATTCTATTAGGTAAATTCATAATTCTCCATTACGTATTCAAATGCTTGTTGATGTGCTTCTTCTAGTGGGTGTCCGTTTTTTTTACCCATAGGAAATCCACACTCTTGTGCCCAACTATTAAACCCCATACCATTGAACCAAAATATATCAGGTTCTACAATATTCCGAATCGTGTCTACATAATCGGGGCAATGGTATTTTTTATCAAGAATCAATTCATCAGTACATGTCATCATGAATGATATGTTCATATTTTTTAATATGCTTGAAACTAATAGCATCAATTTCAAAGTTTCGAACTTATTCCATAATTCCGATTGCAAATATTTAAAGTACAATGTTGATATTTCTGATTTATCATATGGTCGCACTGTTCTCCATGAATCACAATAGGGATTAGTGGAAACATCGACATCAATCATGGTTTCGGATTCTAGAAGTATTTTCATTTCCTCATCCTCGTAATTTTCATCATAGATATCCCATCTGTCGATGAATGTCCAATTTAAAACAACAAAATCATCTACTGTAATGTGTGGGAGATATTTGAAAAATTTCCTAGAAATCGTTGAGTTGGAACAACCTGGGTTCGCAAAACACCTATATTCCATATTCATTTTATTTGCGTATAACGCAGTCCATGTGCTTCTACTATAGCCAGCGGTTATGGCAGTTATCCTATGATTGAAATCACTATCACTAAATTTCCCAATACGAATTTTTGAATGGTATTTTTTGTATGTTGAGAATGTCCCCACATCGGAAAGTGGGGTTGCTAATTCATCTTTTAACTCCGAACCCCACGTGAAACTGTCGCCAAAAGCAATTAATTTATTCATGTGGGTATTTAGTACAGCGGTAGTGTACTAAATAATATTTGCTTGTTGTTGGATTAAGATAATGTCTTTATCTTTATTATCGTAAACAGAGTTTGTTTTGAGACCCGCTGATTCACGCATTGTGTTGAGGTCTGCTTCTTTGTTGATTCTGTATTCTCTAGGACTAAGTAGTAAACGTGATTCTAAGTAATCAACATCGAAATCCATTTCACTATCGTCGTACTTAACAGTCCAATCCGATGCTTCGTACTCAGTTAATGATGCTAAATCCTTAACTAACTCTTCGATTTGTTTAGGTAGTGAACTTCTACGTTTAACTTCAACGTACACTAAGTAACGGTTTGGTTTAATTTCACCAGGACTACGGTCTGCATCTAGCACAAAGTCATAACCTTTCTCAAACCATTCAACTAAATCATCTGCTACTTTGCTGTTTTTAGTATAAAAACTAACTGTAGCAATATCGTCGTCATTGCCCATCTTACTAACGAACTCATCGATGTGTACGGTAGGTTTAATCAACCCAACCATATCTTTGTGATTTAATCCTTCCTGTAGGTTCATTTTTAAATACCTGCTAGTTTTTTAAGGTCAGATTGCTCAACACTTTCATTTGTTGATGCGTTGTAATTACCATTATCGTCCAAACTATCCTCTAAAGCCTCTGCTTCGTCCTTTATAACTCTTGCGAATCCATCTAGTTCAATGCTATCCATCGGGGACAAATCCTCACCTTTATATATTTTTAATATTTCTATTAAGTGATGTGTTATTGTCATGCTATGCTTCCTGTTCTGTTCCTTCTTTATTCAAATCTTGCTCGTACGCTAAATTTAAATCCTCTAAGTCAATGTCTTGACCTTCTAGTTCTGTGCTACCTGTTTGAATATCTGTGATTAAGTCTTTCGGCATCGTAATTTCAACTAACCAAATGTCTTTCTCAATAATCTTTGGTTTCTTTGTACCATCGATAAAGTCATCAGATGTCATAACTTTAATAGGGATTTTCATTGTTGATTTCTTGTACTTGACTGTACAATCGAATGGGAGTAAACGCTTTGCTCCACGAGGGTCGGGCATACTATCTGCTAACCACATGAATGTACACGTTACTGTATAACGTCCAATTTCTGGACCTTGTACTAATTCGCCTAAATCCCAATTTTGGAATGCATAGATATCAATTTCATCCAACACCCTCTCAAAATCTAGTAATGCGTTTACACTACCATCACTTAGGTACAGGTCTTTGATTGTTTTTGATATTTGCCAGTAATCAACGTCGTTGTCTAAAAAGTTCTTTTTCATGTATCTATTTATACATTTTAAGTTGTTAGTTCAACCAATGTAGCACTAAGGTTAATTTCTGGGTCAGCAACGAAACTATGATTAACTAATCCATTACGTATTGATAGGATTGCTTTGTCCCTCATTTCATCAGTATCACCAAACAAGTCTAAGTTATCATATAACCATCGGTACACTTCTTCCATGTCATCGGGTCTGACACTAGTACATAATAACTTTCTCGCTTCCTTAATCTTACCTTCTTTGAATAAGTTAACCGCACTTAATTTATAATCTTGCATCCCACCCTCATCCCCGTTGGGGGCAGTTAATGTGCCATCAGAACTGCTCATCTGACACATATTTAAACACTTACGGAGGTCTGGGTATGTTGCTTTGACATAACTATCAAGTACATCTAGGTCGAACTCAACGTTCTCATCAATTAGTACCTGTGCGATTCTCGATGTGAAATCGGTTTTATCAACCTTCTCAATATGAAACCCTTGGCATCTACTGTGTAACGCAGGGATGATTTTATTTGGGTAATTACATGTTAGAATGAATCTTGCATTAGATGCATATGTCTCCATTACACCACGCAACGCGGCTTGCCCATTGGGGGATATGTAATCCGCCTCATCTAATAGTACAACTTTAAATTCGCCGAACGACATGGTACCAACAAAATTAGTAATCTTGTCTCTAATGGTATCTACACTGTTCTCACGACTCGCATTAATCTCAAGGGTATCGAACTTATTAACACCCAATGAGTTGATTAGTATCTTCGCCAATGTTGTTTTACCAACACCTGCTGAACCACTGAAAAGAAGATGCGGTATGGTACCATCATCTATCCAACTCTGTACTTGTTTTCGTTGTACATCATCTCTGAATACATATCCATCTACAGTAGATGGTCTGTACTTTTCAGTCCACAATTGTTTCATAATATAATCTGTTTTAAAAAACTATATTATAACTTATTAAAAGGAAAAATAATTCTTAACTTTGTCCCAAAATGAGTGTTTTGGTGCTACGTACGCAGGTTTCTTTTTGGTAGGGGGGGTTGGTTTACCAACAATCTTAGCAGGTGCTTTCTTCTTTGCTACTGATGATGCTTTCTTTTTAGGTGCTTTCTTTTTAGCAGTCTTCGATGCTTTAATAAGTTCAGTAATCATATCCTTTTTGGATTTCCTGCGGTCTAACTCAATGCCGATAGTTCTACCATGTGCTTCCAATTGTTTCTTTGTCATTTTCTGCAAATTCATCTTCTTCTCCTTGTGTGAAATTTTGTATTTTTATTTAGTTAATATTATGTTAGAAGAATAATTCTTTAAACATGTTGATTTTATTTGACTGTTTTGTCTCTCGCATATTATCAGATGATACCTTATAATAAACATCGTTTAATTCTATACCGATAAACCCTCGGTTCATCGATTTACATGACATTCCAGTTGTTGCAGTGCCCATAAAACAATCCAACACAGTATCATTCTCATTTGTGAAGTTTTCAATTACCCAATCAGAAACCTCACGATGCATTACTGCTTTGTGATTTTTTGGCATGTTAGAGTTTACGGATGTCGTTATTGTGTTTTTGGTATATGTACTGTTGGATGTTAACGATGCTTCACCAAACACAATTATATATTCATGCGAATTCGTAATGCTACCACCTGATGCTGGCATTGGGTTGGATTTCTCCCATATAATTACTTCCTGTATTGCATCGCTGTATTTCCCAATAAGATTGAAAACATCTTTTTTATTATAAAAGTTTTTCTGTATGTTGAAGAATACATTGCCATTGGTAATTCGTATCAATTCATCTATCACATTGCACATCCACGCATAATAGTCATCAACTATATCATCGTAGTGGTCGTATTTGTCGTTGCGTTTTCTATTATATGGTGGAGATGTGAACGCAAAATCAACAGAATTATCTGCCATCTTCTTCATTTCGTCCAAGCAATCACCATGAATCAATACTTCAATCATTCACTATATTTAAGAATATTATTAAGCATTATGTGAGTTGTGCATTGACCCATGAATACGTGCTCTATCAGATGTTACGACAATTGCATCAGTGTGGGTATCATCAATCTGTTTTACGTCGCTTACTAATAAAATATCATTGTTATCCACACGGCGCAATGTCAAGTCAGTGTCGCCAACTTCAATTTTAATACCACGTGTCCATCTACCGTGTGATGTCAGTACATACTGCCCCACAGACACATCAGTTTGTTTGTCACCGATTGCATATACTTCCGCCCACCTAGGTCTAATGCCAGTAGATGTTTTATCGTCACCCGGAAGAATAATACCATTGGAAGTGAATCTCTCTCCAAAATGCATATCCTTTACTAGTATGTTATCGTGCAGTGCTTTAATTGAATCGATTTTGTATGTATTAATTGATGCCATTAGATTTTTTTAACTCCTTTTTTACCACGTGACTTTTCTCGTGGTGTTTCTGTTTTTTTCTGTTCTACTTCTCTTGCTTTAGCAATTGCTGATGCTAATCCGCCTTTTTTAGGTTTGGATTTAGTAGGGGTTCCCTCACTTACTTTTGGCGCAACTTCAACCACTTCTTTCGTTGATTCTAATGGTGTATCAAACCCTTCTATCGTCGTATCAACCACCGCAACTTCTATCTTCCCGCCCACCGGAACATCTTCTATTTGGTTTCTAATCTGCTTTCTATAATTTTGATTAACTTGGTGCGCCTTCGATGTAATGGTCTCATTTTTCTTATCAATCACATCACCCTTTGCATTCACCCCCATATTTCCGACTGCCCGCACATTCTCATTTTTTAATAATAATGCCCCCATATCAACGGGTTTTCCAAGTGCTGACCGATATAATTTACTTGACATATTTTCTGTACCTCGATATTAATTAATTACATGTATTTAACGTAGAAATTCACCTACGTCTAAATTGTAGAATATGCTATCTATTTTATGAACTTCTAATTTATACAATACATAACTAGAAACGCTTGACCCACGCCCAACCCCCCATATTATGTTATTTTGTATCATAGTATCTACTAGGTATTTCATGTACTTCAATAGGTTAAATAAACTTCGTTCTTGATACATAATAAGTTCATACCCACATCGTTGGAGTTCCGCATCAGTGTTGCATTCCGATAATATGTACTCAGCGATATCTAAATCTTTGTACTCATTTGGCATATACCAATTTTCTTGATTTTTTCTATCAAATTCAAAGACAGTATCGGATGGTTCAACGTATTGCACTACGGTTTGGGTACCTGTGTAATTATTAACATTCGACACATTAACCCCATTTACTAAAAATTGGGAAGATGTGATATCAATTCCTTGCATAATAATATCACTAACATCATCCTCATCGTAGATGTATTGTCCGAATTTATCCTTTATCATTGGTAATTCACCAAACACTCTAATTCGGGGAAAACGTCAATGAGTTTTTCATTTCGTATATTATCAATTTGTGTTATTTTTTTCCAAAACCCATTGGCATCAAATATAGATGTTTCGTCTGTTAACGCGGTGAGTATGGATTTGAAAGATGTCACTGATTTTTCCGTTTTATCTAATGGTATTAGCCAATCTATATGGGTCGAAATTTTATTATAAATTTTTTGTTTTAATTTACGGGGAGCGTTCTTTAGGCTAAACACGCTTGGATAATCTAACACCTTTGGGTTAAATTGTTCTGGTATTATTAACCCATCCTTAACCCATGCTTTGTGAAAATGTGGAATATGCAATGCGTTTACCAAACTAACAGTTGCATCGATGCTGAACCCTACTTCTGGTAGTTTTTGTAGCATCATATATCTATTATTAACGATTGTATCCCATTTTGTTCCACTCCTCCAATATTCGGCACGTGTACCCATTGCATCTAGGCTTGCACCAATATGAATATGGTTGAACGCCCCCCAATAATCAAAAATACTTTTACCACGAAAGGTCAAATTTGTAAAGTTGGTATTAAAAACCAATTCAATATCAAATCGTTCCTGTTTGTACAAACTTTCGAGAATATCCCAACATTCCTTTATTATTAATGGTTCCCCCCCAGCAAAATAAATATATTCCACGTGGTCTAAATGTTCCATATATTGGGAAAATACTCCACTTGGGCGTAGTAATTGTTGATATTCTAAATTTCCATTAATTAATTTAGAATCAGCAAACCACGAGGTGGACGAATGTGGACTGCATGTCCTACACTTCAAGTTACACAAATTATTAAATCTTATATCCCATGCAACGTGTTCATATGGGAATGCCCCATCATCCCCAGTATTCTCAGTTCTTGGTATATGATGCAAAAACTTATTATTTGCAGATTGTCTAAATGTCGCTTTTTCTGATGATTCATTTATAGAACACACCTCGCATCCATGTATGGGTATGTCATTTAACATATCTGTCCGTATTTGACGCATACTCTCGTTATTGAATATTTCACTTAATGAATTGTCATTAACATCACCAACTGCACTATTCGAATTATAAACACAGCATGGATAAACCAACCCATTCGGTCTTACTTGAGTTTGAATCCACGGCATGATACAAAAATTCTTGTTATTATCTATAATGTTTGCTGTATTCTTTGTTAAGTTGTCCAACATTACATTTTGTGGGATTACTTCTGTAATAAGGGTGTCTATCTTTTTAAATTTTCCAAAACATTTATATATTTCGAAGGATATATTATCTGATGAAAAATTCTTTAAGATATGTGTATATTCCGATTCAACATTGTGGTTTGTTGTTAAAAACAATATGAAAAAATTACTAATATCTACTTTATTAATAATTGTTTGTACGGTTTTTAACAATGTTCCGTAACTTGATGTATTGTATTGGTCTAGTGATGAATGTATTAGTATTCTCTGTTCTTGCCCATATGCTGTTTTATACAATTCGTTTATCTCTAACTGCAGATTTGCAAGAGAGTGAATATAATTATCTAAATTGATGGTGCCTAATATTTGATAGGAATCATTCAGTGAAACAATGCACTGATGGATATCCAAGTCTGTTGTTTTTAAATTTATCATGATATGTTAATTTTATCACTGTGGTCATCCCCTTTATCTTTGGGAAACATGTCATTTAACTTTTGTGCACGAGCAGTATTATAACTTTCAAGTGCCATTGCGACTTGATTAATAAGATTTTGGTTATTAGTTTGGTACGCGAAACTTAACTTTCCTGACAATTCAGAAATTTTATTCTGAATTTCATCAAGTGTTGATTCTGCTAAGTCATTTGCGCTAAGAAAGGGGTGTTCCATAAAATAGAATTATAAAATAATTAGTATTATATATGTTATTCTATTTTATGTGCAATGTGAAATACCCGAAATATATAAAATGGTTAAGCCCAAGTAGCAATCGCAACTCTTTTCCAAATGCTGGTCGCCCCATCATAATCAGCAGTACACGCGTACATGTAACTTGCGTCAAATGCTGACATACCCTTTAAATCCCCATTTGCCCCAACTGCAGTAGCAGGTGTTCTAAATTCGGTGGTGAATTGTGGGGTGGATACCTCATTAATCATAACTGTGGTTCCACCATCACGTGTACTTAATTCGTAAATGTATGTTCCAGGTGTGCTTACTGTAATAATTTGTCCAGTTTGCCCTGTTACACTTCCGCCTGAAACTGAAGCAGGTAATGTAATGGTTTTGGCAACACTATCAATTATTACTTCTAACCGTACTTTACTGTAGTTGCTAGTTGTTGGCCAATCAGCACTAGCGCCATCACTAAATGCCAAGGTAAAAGATGCGTTTGGGGTAATTGTGTGATAAGAACCTGCTTTAATACCTAAATTAAGTGGATTTTCCGTAGCAATGTGGGCAACCACAGTTTCCCTAGTATCATCCAACTTCACCGCACTTATGATAGCACCACCCATGTCATTGGCTAGGCTTCCTACTCCTATCAACGCACTCTTAAATATGCCTTTATTTTGTACATCTTCTATCTCGGTCTTCGCTTCGATAAAATTGGAATTTGTATTTGCGAAATTATCTCTAAATCCTTGGCTATCATTATCTTTTCCAGCAACTGGATACGTGGTGTTGATAGTTGTTGTGTTAATATTACTTGCCATTTATTTTTCCTCTAATTATGTGGTTTGTTTTGTATTTATTATATCTCTCTTGGGAAACATTAAATACTCATCAAATTTGTCAGTGACATCATAAGTTGTGTACGTATATGTGATGCCGTTATCTGCGGTAATATAAATATTATCTGTGGTTTTTGTTGATATATCACTCGAATTAATACGCGACTCGATAAATGCACATGACCCACCGTCAAATATAGTTTTGATGGTAACGGCATTAACTAAGTCTACTGCTATTGTGTTGGCATCGACCGTAGTATCTATGCTATCTGCAGAAACTCCATGATTATAAATATCAAATGTTGTCTCATTGGAGTGGTACCATCGTTGGTCTTCTGCATCCCAATTCTGTGTAAATTGTGACTCTAACATATACCTATCAACACTAAAATCTATTTTATTCAATTGAGCCCCAAATCTTTTGGCAATATTGTATGCCACTAATTCAGATTGGCCTGGTAATGTATACGCGATTACCCACGATGGAGTGAACCCTAATATATTCCCATTTGCTTGTTTAGATAACATCCACGTTGGGAGTTCTGTTGATACTTGTCCTACTTTGTTAATAACTCGATTACGCATATTATCCAAACTATTTGGATATACATCTCCGATACTAGTGTTAGCCGTCAGTGATACCCCACTATTATTATCTACTATTTGACTGTACACCACCTCGTACCGGATGTTATTCTTATCATCTAGTGCAATCGCTGTTTTAATCTCACCAAGTATTAAACGTTTATCATAGTGGTTATATTCTAATGTTTCGATGTATGAATTTAATGTTTCTGGAGAAAGTCCATATGCATGTACGTATGAAACATCTGTTGCTACTCCAAAATAAGGGTCATCGCTTCTGAACAATAGTTCTGTTTTAATTGTGTCTTGGTTAAGCAATAATGAATCTAATATACCTCTACCTGCTTCAGTCGGCAAAGCGTCGATGCGAATTTTATGTAATGGAAGGTTATATGTTCTATTAACATTAATTGTGAATGTTTTAAACGTGGATATCCCGCCATCAGCACTAAATGCCTCTACTGTAAATGTAAATGTACTATCAATTGTTGTTTTCCCGCCATCAAGTGTAATCGTTTCCCCGCCATTGGTATCGGCAGTAATTAAATTGGTATCGACTGCATTTCCACTATCAGATGTTATATTATAATCAACTAACCCAAACATTTGATAATCAACTTTACCAACAATATTTCCTGAACTTAATAAATTTAAGCCCTGTGGCAATTTACTATTTACGCCACCCTGTTTTAATCTATATTGCAGTGCAGTACCAGAAGTGGCAGAAGCGTTAATCATAAGGGTACTTATTCCGCCATTATCAATTGCACCAAGTAGAGTATCGGTATTCCAACTAACCCCCGCGTTGATATCCCCGATAACCTTCATCGTATAATTAAATGTATTGGATACCAATGGGTTATCCTTTCTGTATACTTTTATAGAAAAACTGTATTCCTCTTCGGTTAATCCAATATTAGGTAATATTCCATGCACTACCCCAGTATCCACATCCAGTTCAAGCCCACTTGGCAATGATGTAGTATAATCTGCTCTAATTACTGATGTATCTGCCTTTGTAAATGTGGTGTCCGTAGTTTCAGATATCCCTTCGGCATAGTTTAGTATATCTCCGTTATAATCGACGCCAGGGAAATCATAAATGAAGTAATTATTATGCAAGAACGTTCCCAAATCTTCTTGATGCGGGGATATAAATGGAGCACGTGTGACTGTATCAGCAGTAATAACATCACTATCTACGGTGTAGGCGGATGAATCTGCGGTCGTGATACCAACATATATGGAAAATGTTCTTAAATTATAATCAATGCCATCAGTGATTCTTAATGTGAAACTATAATTTTTGCTGATTGTTCCGGTATTAAATTGTAATGGTAATGAATCCCACGCTTCGTTTTCCCACCCTGCTATGGACGTTTCTCCAATCTCAATAACTGGTTTAATATATCCGTAAATCAATCCAGTTTCAGATACTGTAATTCCAGGTGGCAATTCCCCACTAATTAATTTGACAATTGCTGTATCGCCAGGGTCAGTATCTGTAAATTCAATTTGTTTGTTAATCAATTCCCCATCGAAATATTTCCCCAATTCGCCACGTGGGGTTATAAATTCAGGGGCATCTTGACCAGTAACAGTTATAGTGAATGTTCTATCAGTTAATCGGTCTTGTGAAATTGTACCGTTAGTTTCCTTTTCGGTAAAAACTCTAATTGAAAATTTGGATATTACATTTTCGGCAACGGCTGTTGGAATACCTTGGATAGAAGCAACAGGGGTGCCCTCTATCGTACCGTTAGTATTGATTTGGATTCCTTGCGGTAAGGTACCGGAAACTTTGATGTACTTAACTTTGGAAGAATCAGATGGGAAATCTGGGTCATACGCTTCCAAAGTGGCTCGATAAAATTTCCCTTCCGGTATGGTTCCTAAACTGCCAGAATCAGTGACCCAAGATGGCTGTGCCATTTGATTTCCCTCACTGGTTAATATTAATGTCCTGTACTTAGATTTGCACTTACATCCATAAAGTTTTGTAGGTACCAACTTGTACCATCTGAAATCCATGTAGTTACGTCGCCTGACGCTGTTGTAATGTCTGCTGAACCACCTTTAAGGTCAGTTCCAGTTACATCATATACAACTGCATGTGCTGAAATTATAGTAATAGTTTGCCCTGCAACACCATCGTCGAAGTCAGTGATAGTTACTGCACCGCCAGACTTAAACAAGTTACCACCTGCGACTGTTGGTGTTGCATCCGCCGCACCAAAAGTAATAAATGTACCACTTGTACCTGCCGCCGCGAAACCACCGTTAACCGTAGTTGCACCTGTAACTGTTACTGTACTACTTGCTGTTACTGCATTAGCAAGAACGATAGTACCTGTACCATTTGGGTCTAATGTTAAGTTACCATTAGTGTCATCCGTTGAAATAGTGTTACCACTGATGCTAATATTACTTAAACTTGCTCCACCTAGTTCAGTGTAAACTTCGTTAAAGTTATCGTTAACTTTGTCGAATGCCGTTCTTAATTGGTCGCCTGTGCCGTCATTTGCTGTAGCACCGATATTGATTGATTGTTGAGCCATTTTATTTTTTCCTTAGTAAAATTGATTTATTGTATTTATACTTTTTCGTATGTATTTATTTACAACAAAACACTAGGACATGATATTTTTTTAACAGATGGATGTCTATTGACGAATGTCGTGTAACTCCCATCCGACCCCACATATTCAGTAGCATGAACAGTCAGGAATGGTAATAAGTCTGATAAATCAAATCGTATTCTATGATTAGTAATAAATGTCATTGATGGATTGATATTCCCCAATGATTCACCAACTATATTAAACATCCCACTTGAATCAAATATATTGGAGGCGTGTGCATCATGTATCTCCATTACGATATCGCCAATATTTTCAAAGAACCTACGATTATCATCGGTGAGTGAATGTGTACCATCGTGGTAGTTTATTGGGTATTCTTTGGAAAACTGCATAATTGATGGTAGAAACCCACCTATCGTTTTTTCAATGGAGATATCAATTGCGAAGTCATCGGAACCAACTGCATTGGAAAATTCATCATCAGTGTAAATATTAGTAATATTGATGAAATCTTCGTTTGGATTATTATCAAAATCCATTACAAAGCAGTTAAAGTCTAAATTGTATGTTTTCTTCCTTAACGCAGTGGCATAAATTTTATTATGACCTGTTGTTGCTATAACGTTAGAGTTGACTTTTATAACGAAAATAGGACTATGCCAATCTTCTTCTAACCCAATATTACATAATGCAATCTTTCTATGCAAATATGCTTTATTCGTGATGGTTCCATCACAATTTGATTTGAACAATACATTCGCTTCATTTTTGTAAATAGACACTTGATTGGAAAATGTGTTTTTTGAAAAATTGCATTTATAAAAATTACAGAATTTTCGTATGTACGCGACAACCCCATCATTGAGTCCCGGTAGGCAAATCCTTGTATAATTGGTAGAGTGTTTCTTTTCGAATATTATATCATTATTGTTGGATATAACTCGATATCCATCTGATGGATACATTAATTTCTTCTGGTAATACGACCTAGAGTAAGGTCGTATGGACTCATTGTTGCTTCTATGTTATCACCAAGTATAACTTTAATTCTATTTTTACGCATTCGACCAGAAAGATGACATAGAATTGTCCTATCTACATCATCCAATTTAACTTTGAATTTGTTTCCAGGCAAGACCACAATGACCTTTCCTGTAACCTCTATATCATCGGCTTTCGCCATTAAGAACCAATTGCGGCCTTCTCATCCATGATTTCCTTGCGACGTTCTTTGCCTGCTTTGGTAATTTCTTGGATTGCTTTACGTGCTCTTGCTGCTGATGCTTTAACGCCTTTCTCTGTTAATTTTGCATGCTCTGCTAAGTAAACTTCGAACTGCTCTACGATAATTTCATGATTTGTCATTTTATATTTCCTTATTATTAAATATGCTTATTATTTATATTAAATTGTTGAGTGCTTTAATTTCTCTTTTCTTAATTTTCTTACTTTTTCTGCTTTTTTGATAAAAACCGTTTCCATTTCTTCCTCTGATAAATCCCTATTTTCAATTAGCCATTCTAGTGCTTCCAACTTATTCATTGCATTTGGCATTTCAAAAAATCTTATATCCCTACACCCTTGTTTATAAATCCTATCATGGTGGGTTTCCATATTATTTGTCCATCTTACTTTCAATAATCCATTTGGGCTTTTTGCGGTTCCTACTACTGTAAATGTTTCTTCTGACATTTATGTCTCCTCGTATTAATTAAAAAATTGAATTATAATAAAATACCCATTTAAGGTAATGGGTTAACCGTTTTAACATATAACTTATGAAATCGCGTAATTTTTTTCAGACCACATAATATGCTGTTGTTTACCAGAAGCACCACCTCGAGTTCGACCATCAATTTTAATATGACCAGACTTCTTAAGACTGCTATATTTAGATGTGATACTACCATATGGAACGCCGGGCAACGCTTTCAACACCTCATCCGAAGTTACACCTTTTTTACCTGCTGAATTGATTACTTTAAGTACTCTTTCAGATTGTGTTAAAGATGATTTGCGTCGTGCTGATGATGGTGCAATTTCAGTTAAAACTTTGTTAATTTTAAACATGTATCCATTCAAACGGTTTACTAATTTTTCGTTCTTTTTAACTTCTTTCTTCAATGAATTTTTCATCGTTTTATTCTCCTATGTTATATAATTTTTAACTTATGTTGAAATCGGAAATAACATATTTTTTATGTTATTTCTCAATCAACAAATGCATTATAATCATAGAAAATTTATATATGTGAATAATTTTTGGTGTGGTTAACCTAAACAATGATTTCGGGTTAACATATAAGATATGCTATTATGTTTTGGGGCTTGTTGTTTTATAATCATCGATAACATTTGATATGTCATCTGCAATATCCTGCATTACATCTTTAATTTCGGAATGTGTGGCGAACATCAATCTTGCCCATTCATCATCTGTAAAAACTTCACTTGCAGGAGCACTAGAATGTTTATCTATAATTGCTTTTTTCTCTGCTTTGGATAACTTACGATTAGTCATCATCTTCAAGTCGCCACTCTACATCAGTGCAACAATCCTTTTCTCGTACTAACTCACCTTCGTAACGTAAATCTTCGTCAATGGATTCTGTGTCATCAAGAAATGAATCAACATCTCCGTCGAACTCATCATCAAGACGCTTTTCTTGCTCATCGGTTAGTGTAATTTCAGTTTTGTACCACAGTGTTGTGGTATTGGTTTCCATTCTAATTAATCGTTTCATTGCTATTCTCCGTGTTTCCAAAGGTACACGTAAATTCCTTTGCCTGTTGAATCTCCGCCTTCGTTATCTAAATCTTCGCCGTCGTAAGTTATATCTGCTATTAAGTCTGCACCAGTTCTCCAATCCTCAGCAGTAAACACTGTGATTTTTGATTTATCGAACTCTTCATCAATTTCAAATGTAGCATCAAAGAAGTTACCTTTTTCGTAACTTTCATATGTAACCATGTACTTCTTATCTATAAATTCTTGCCAAGTTGCTTTTTCGGCAGATGTCCACGTAGTATCGCATCTAATTTCGGTCTCGTCATCTGGCTCGTCTTTGTAAACTGCTTCGCCTATCACTACATCATCTACTGGTGGCGAGTAGAATTCATTATCTGCGTCGTCTGGGTCTGTGAAAATACTTACACCATTTACTTCAACCTCAATGCGAGCATCATCAAACCCAATGCGCCAATAGTGGTCCACCATTCCAGGTGCATCGGAAATGAATTCACCATCTCTAAACTCTGCGAACTTAGGTATTTCAAATTCCATTTCGTCGTCGTCCCATGCAGAAATGTAGGTTTCTAAATCTCCGTCTCCGTGCTCTACTGCATGTTCTTCCCACCATTCGTACGCTTCTTTCGATAATGCAACGTGTACTGTCTCGCAACCACCGCCGTATGTACTAATATGTATTTTATTTTTTGGCATCTTATTCTCCTGTTGTTATAATTAAGTTTTATCTGTTGGTATCCAATTCTGCTCGTAAGCACTAATTACCCACCAATACGCTACTTCGTAATCGCCGTGTACATTAGATTCGCTTGATATATCGTCGCCATCTTCGACAATTGCATTATATTCAATTGTCCAACTCTCGTCGCTATCAAAAGTCCATGTGTTTGACCATTTGCTACCGTCAACTTCATCTGATAACTCTTCGTCTATATAAGATACCGACACTTCATTAGTTAACGAGTACTCGTCTCCCTCATCTTCGTCCATGGCTTTGTTGTTAGTGTACGTTTTATCGTCCTCGTCCCAACCTTGTCCAACTTCATCGTTATATCGTTCAATTAAAATAGGTACGATTTTGTTAATCTCAGCAATAACTTCCTTCTCTGAGTGTTCGCTTACATCAATTAGTTCAATATTCATTTGCTTTCCTCCTGTAATTTATCTATAATTTTATGCAATTGTTGGAATGCTCTTTCACGATGTACATCTATCATTTTGGTTCTAGCAAAATTTAAATTATCACTAAATCGTGTTTTATGGTCATCCCACACTTTATACATACTATCTGTCTGTGTTAATAGTTCCATATTATTATCAAACACTGCAAACAATCTTTCTGCCGGATTTTGTATTTCGTCGTATGTATGGTCTATAACATCATCAAACATATCAAATCCCAAATTCCTAAGATATGATACTGTCCATGGATTGCTCATAAAGATGGGAAAGTTAAATCCGTACACTGAATTTAATGTTTTTTCAGTAACTGCAATTGGCATTTCATTAAATGTTGTTTCTGCTATTATTTCAACAAAACAGTCCTTATACCGATTGAATAGAAAATTGTTAAAATTTCCAACATGATCCATTGTTTGGGCGGCAACCGTTCTTGATACTTCGTTGTTCGTTGCCTTCCATTGTTTTATCTTGTTGAATCCATTTGATAACAATTTTAATTGTGCATTGGATGCGTTTAACTCCCAAATACATCATGTCGCTGAACTCTTTAAACCCGCCCACACGTTCCTGAAAGTGTGTGGACATTGTGATGTCGCCAAATCTCTCCAATCCATTGCCCATTACATAACTTAATGCCGACATTCTGTGCGTGCTTGGATTGTTATTCAACATTATCCAATTTTTTGCAGGTTTTTTATTTTTAACAGGGTTATATAATTGATGTAATACTCTATTTTTGTGGTCGCGTGTACCTTGATCGCCTACGTAAACAACATGCAAATTTGTCGCAGTAACTTCCAACTCAGTATTATACAATTCACACATTAAAATAAATTTTTTATATGGGTGTTTTTTGCAAATTTTATTTATAATATACATACCATATGTGCTTTTCCAACGCCACCAACTATGCTCATGTGGTCCTAAAAAAGTATCAGCCACCACCCACACTATTACATCTGTCTTATATGCTATTGTGTCAAAAACCTCAATTGTTGATTGATTATCTTTAAAATCCGACCAAACATAATAAAATTCACAATCATATGGAATACTATCTGCTAGGTCAATGCACAATCCAATAACATTTCCATCCGTGCGTTGTCGTGAAAATATTTTTATATCAGTTATCATGCAATTAATTCAATATTCATTTTCTTGCTACCGATGATACCCAATCTCTAGATACTTCGCCCAATTCAGATTTTGCATCCCAATTAAGAACACATTCATCATCCCAATCGCCGTCCTCGTTTAATATTTCATCTAGTTCTTCTTCTGAGTCCGCTTCGTACACTGTGGTAAGTGTTTCTTTTAAGTTTTCCGATTCGTCTTCATAGTACGAAAAGTAATTGTATGTTACGTCAAAAATCATATGTTTCTCCTGTGTTATAAATTATGCGTCTTTGATTGCGTCGCATAATTCTACAAAATCATCGTCGCTCATTGGTTCTGCTTCGCTTAATTGTTCCATAGCAAAAGCAAACCCTTTATTCCACGAGTACGAATCTTCAAAATCATCCTCGTTATACGTAGCCTTAAACAACAGTCTAATGTACATAGTGTCGATGTATACTTCCATTACTTTTTGATACAATGCGCTACTGTACCCGTCTGTGAAATCAAACCCACCTGGTACTGAAATACCAAGAAAGTCCGTTCCGTTACTGTATGCACTGTCCGTTTCTTCGTAGACTATAACTACTGCGCACGCTTGGCAAAACTGTTCCTTTTGTGTTGTACTTAAATCATGTATTTGCATTTACAACTCTACTATGCATGATGTTAAGAACTTGTGTTTGAAATCATCAATGTCATCAATTTCATTAATGCCCCAATCCTCATCAATTTCATTAATGAAATTTGATGCCCATTTATATGCTTCTATCCTATCACCATCCACGTATGGCGGATTGATATTATCATCCGCATC
>Ga0209141_1000826_pt1 | contig 19107 bp, 13 predicted proteins | sample SaaInlLV_10m_DNA_2_FD_184676 | JGI IMG/M metagenome (GOLD analysis project Ga0209141, IMG submission 184676) | Marine microbial communities from expanding oxygen minimum zones in the Saanich Inlet - Saanich Inlet SI074_LV_150m_DNA (SPAdes) (version 2) | ecosystem: Environmental > Aquatic >... | reverse complement strand
ATATGGCGGAATACGGTGTGAGTATCGCTTTGTCGAATGATGAAAATATACAATGTATCCAACAATACAGTCTGGACTTGAAAACCAAGAAATCGTCGCTCATTAATGCATCGTCTAGTCTGCGCGCAAAACTGGCAGCATTTAACATCGTAGAAGGGTAACTATTTTATACATATATATATATAATCGTATCCAAATGAATCATTTAAAAATATCGCAAAAACAAAAAGGACGTGATAGAAACACACAGAAACAAACGTTTAGGAGACATGCGCGGTCCACTAAGAAACAGCGCGGAGGCCACCAAGGCTTGATAAATGCGGCCACGGATGGGGATATCGAACATGTGAATAAGCTGCTCTCAGAGGGGGCAGATGTGGACGAGACCGATAACGATGGTATGACTCCCATATCCCATGCCTCCGAGGAGGGCAACCTCAAGGTAGTGCTAGCCCTCATAGCAGCTAAGGCAGATGTGAACAAGGCCGATAACGGTGACTATACTCCCATATCCCTGGCCTCCATCAGGGGCCACCTCGAAATAGTGCAGGCCCTCATCGGAGAGGGGGCAGATATGAACAAGGCTGATGACGTCTATCGCCGTACTCCCATATACTGGGCCTCCCAGGAGGGCCACCTCGAGATAGTGCAGGCCCTCATAGGAGCGGGAGCACATGTGAACACGGCTGATACTAAGGGCATTACTCCCATATCCCGGGCCTCCTCCAATGGCTGGCACGAAATAGTGCAGGCCCTCATAGCCGCTGGGGCAGATGTGAACACGGCTAATACTGAGGGCAGGCCTCCCATATCCCAGGCCTCCCAGAATGGCGACCTCAAAATGGTGGACGTATTATTGAGTACAGCTATGAAACAGGGATACAAAAGAGAAGACGCAGAGAAAGACAATTTAGTAAAAAAATTTGATAAAATTCAACAAGAACACAAAATGGCTGGCGTGGTTGCGGTAAATCCCGGCAAGGGTAAAACGCAACTTCCATCTGGATTCGGTAGAGAAATCAGTACTTTCTTAGGTGGAAAACGTAAAACCAAGAAATCCAAGGGAAAGAAACCTTCCAAAAAACGCACGACCCGAAAAAACAAAAACACAAAAAAGTAAAAAGTAAACGCAATTCGTTGGAAAATTGAAATAAAGAATACCTACAATCATAATAACAATCAAACATTGTTATTATCAATATGTTCACCAGAAGTCAAGAAGTAGTCATCGATTTCGATGGAGCAAGCAAGGCGTGGAACGCCAACAAAAAGAGAACAGGGAATGGGTGTTATGTATATGTATGTGGCACCCAACTCAAAAATGGGAAACTTTGTCAGAATCCTCAAACATGTCATCTTCACCGACAAATCACTCAATCATCGAAAATAAGGTAGTCATGTCTTGGCTCATCGTAGAGACATCCTCTGCTCGCATGTTGTATTGTTCCACTTCATTCATACATTTCTCCAAAAATTCATCGTCGCTTTTCGGAAGGGTTTCTATGTATTTCCCTTTCAATATTTCGACCACTACATTTCCCATTTCTTCCGTGGTCGCATCTAACCGGAATATTTCCCCAGTTTTGATATTAAACAAACGAAATTGTTTGTTTTTTTCGTCATCGTCGCCATCTTCGTATCGTAGGCGCCACAACCAAGCATACAACACCAATTGCACATAATGCTCTATCACCGTTTCGGTCGTGCATTTCAGTTCCCATAACGTATCTCGTGTAATCAAATCCACACGCACGCCAAAGCGAATACGGCGGTCGTATTGTTCCAAATGTTGCTGTAAAATGTCATCTATTTTCGCGTTGACTTTGATCATATCATTATTCACAATCGCGACTTCTGCTTGAGGCGCATAGTCGGATAATTCGTCTTTTAATACTTCATTTAAACGCTGTTTACAACTGTTTACCATAGTACCGTCTAACCAAGTATATTCGTCGCGTTCAATTTGTTTCAGTTTGAACAACAAATTCTCATTCAGTGCAATACTTACATTACAAATATACAAATAGTCTTCTATCTTGGTAATCTCACTCGGTAAATCCACAATGATTTTACGTAACAGTTCTGGAACGTGCTTCTTTTCTTGCATATCTTCCATAATACGATTTAATAAGAGTTGACCTTGTTTGATAGAACGCCCTTCATTTTTGCCTCCATGCATTTCATTCAAATAGTCGTAATACATAGAAGGAATCGCAATACCATTTAAATCGCTCACTTCTTCATACAATCCATTCTTGGTTTGGAAAATAGTAGGAATATCCAGTTCATCGAAGTTGGTTTCTTCACGAACAAACATGTTGTCGATCATCGGTGAAATCACATCCATCACTTCTTCAGAGATGAACTTGGTCAGCTCTGTTGCGGTAACATTTCTGACATCTTTTGTAGTATCATCGTCGTCTTTTACTAAAAACTGAGCTTGAGGATGTCCCTTGAAATCGATATATTCTTGTTTTTTGATATCAAAATGGTCCATTTTCAAAAAATCCAATGGACGACTGTATTCGTCATCTTGTCCTTCTAAAACAAAAAGGCCTTCCGTTGCCCTTGTTGCTGCAACATACAATGTATTTGGACATTCTTCTTTATCTGCACTTCTATCAAAAAAACGGAAATAATTGTTATCGAACCCTGCGACAAATACATATTTGCGTTGACGACCTTTGGAAGAATGAAATGTAGAAAACACGATTTTTCCGTCAATGACTCGTTCATCTAGTTTCTCGTCTTTCATAATGGGAACATGACACGGCAACCCCATTTCCACCAACATATTCTCTAATTTACATACATTCATACTCGTTGCTTTAATAGACGATGCCAAAATGAAGAAATCCGACGGAAAAGCACCCTCTTGCAAGAGTCTTTTAATCTGATAGTGAATTATATTGAGCATATTTCGAGGGTCACGACGAATATAAAATACATTCATTCCATCCCGACAAGCATTCATACGAGGTTCTCCCAACATGACATTATTCACAAACTCGCGTATTTGATTCGTAATGCGAAACGACATTTTCATAGTCACCATTTCTATTTCAGGAGTTCGTAAAAACCCCGAATGTTTCCAAAATTCCTTCGCCATCGTTAAAAACCGTGTATCTGCTCCCTTGAATTCATATAAACCTTGTTTATAGTCCCCCAACACGATTAATTGAACTCGTTTCTTCATATCGTGCAAATATTTTAATAAAAGTTGAAAATACAAATGAGTCATGTCCTGACATTCGTCTACCACCAACACATCTATAGTGCGGATTTTGTTATGTGGTTCCACGTGGTTCATCAATGCCTTTCGGATTTCCTTGTCTGTATATCCCACATCTAAATAATGTTGTTTTGCCAAACTATGGTACGTATGGACTTGTAAATTGGGCAATTCTTCTTCACTCACCCGTTGTTGTACATCTTTTCTTAACGCAGCGTTGTAGGTTACTTGTAGTATTTTTTGGTCTTTCATTGCGGCAGCGATTCCCAATACCAGTGTGGTTTTTCCTGTCCCCGCTACCGCATCCACAATCACGTTTTTTCCTTGTACTACCAATTCCAATATATGTTGTTGCTCTTCGCTTAATGGATGCATTTTTGTATAGATAAGTTATAACTTCGTTATATAATAACAATAGATTACTATTTATATGGTATTCATTTATGTTTTACCCCAATCTGGGTATTGGAGAACATCACATATAGAAAATTGAACTGGAACTGGCGAATTTATATATTTTCAGTGAATATTTCAACAGTAAATCAAAATGACGACAACAAAGACCCTCCTTGAACGCGTTCAAGACCTCCCAATAGAACTAGTTCGTGAAATCAAAGACCGACTTGACCCCGAAACGCAACTCTTGTTGTTGCGAAACAAACCGAGCGTATATGCGAATGTAAACAAGACAATACAAAACCAATATGTGAAGGCATGTTTGAAAGAACCTTCTATGCGCGCTTTGATTCATGGATTAAAAAAATTAAAGACCCGAATTACTCATAGTATTCGCGATAGTTTGGGTGACTATAAAACCCAAACTTATCACATTCGTTGTGAATTACCAGGCAATGTTGTAGCAAACATGTATGAGACCAATATTTATAAACCATTGATGAAAGCATTGAAAAACGCAGAATCCAACGCACCCACGGTGATTGACTTAGATGGTCGACTGAAACCGTGTATTACACCTCTTGAAAAGAGTATGATTGCCCGATTTAAAGCATTGGCGCCACCGATTAAACCACTCTATACAAACGAACGAACCAAACTGCGATATGCTCGCGCATTGGGAGATTATCATTACTCCATATCTAATAGAATATTTGAATTGTTGAACGATTTTGACCAATGTGCATCTTTTATTAGCGAGCTAGATTACGAAATCAAGTTGAGTTCAGTTAAGTTCTTAAAATCGTTGTCTATCTTGTCAAAAAAGTATCTTCCATCTGAAGTAGACAAATTGTTAAGTAAGCGAACTATCGAAGACATAGAAATTGACAAAAACAGAAAATCGTATTACGCGAGAAACCGAGAAAAAATACGAGAGGAACAAGAAAGACACAATATGTGTAAAGAATACCTCTATACATTAGATTTGAGGCGCAAAGAAGCGAAAATAAGAGAACAACACGCAAAAGAACAACGAAAGTTGGTTCGCGAAGAAGCAAAGACGAGAAAACTTCAAGAAAAAGAAGACAAGCAACGATTGAAAGAAGAGCGTGCAACCAAGAAGGCGCAACAAGACCAGGAAAAGGCGCTTCGCGCCATTCTTCGTGAACAAGCTCGGGTCGATAAAGTAACAGAAAAGAAGCAGAAAGACGCCGAGATGACTGAAAAATACGTCTTTCGAATGGTTAGAAATATGTTTGTATAATAAATATGATGATAAGTGCCTTGTAATAATACGAAATGATGTATATTTTTCATTTTATGGTAAGAGGGTCTAAAAGTGCATGTTTTTTAGATTTCAACTCTCTGAAGATTTTTTCACTTTTGGACATTTTAAAAATGTCCATTTTTCATTTTTCCAAAATAGTTTCCGAATTCCAAAGTTTTAAAAACACGTTCAAAGCATAATGCTATGATTCTGATTTTTCTTTAAAATATTTGACTGCATACTTTTTTTTTATTATTTTGGCGAAAAACAGTTTAGGCAACTTTTTTGTAACATATTTATATTACAAATGTTACAAAAAAAGTTGCAAAAAGTTGCTCCGAAATTTTATTGCGAAGATTGTGACTATACTACGAGCAAATCAAGTAGTTTCAAGAAACATTTATCCACTGCAAAACACATAAATCTTACAAATCTTACAGAAAAAGTTGCTAAAGTTGCTCCTCAAACCGAAAATTATATTTGCGATCTTTGTGAAAAGCAATACAAATCTCGTATGGGATTATGGCACCACAAACAAAGATGCAGTCAATATAACGAGAATACAATAGATGAACAATCGGACATACCACTCGACAAAAACCTATTTGTGGAACTGCTGAAACAAAATCAAACACTGATTACAAGTAACAAAGAATTCAAGGAGCTCCTTATAGAACAACAACAAGAGAACCAAGATTTACAAAAACATTTATTGGAGGTTGTAAAAGAGGGAAAAGTCATCAATAATACACAGAATAACAAGTTTAATCTGAATTTTTTCTTGAATGAACAATGTAAAGATGCGATTAATATGTCCGAATTTATGGAGAACATGACCCTCGATATCGAGGACTTAACCGAAACTGGCCGATTGGGGTTTGTAGACGGCATTTCACGTATATTTGTGAATAAACTACGAGAACTGGATACTTATAAACGCCCCTTACATTGTACCGATTTGAAACGTGAAACATTGTATATCAAGGAGAATGATGAATGGTCAAAGGAGGTGAACTCAAAAGATAAATTACGAGAACTGGTGAATCGTGTTGCGAACAAAAATTGTAAGACAATGCGTATTTGGACGGCCGAGAACCCAAATTATACAGAAATGGATTCTTTTGAGAACCGAGAATTTATGAAATTATCGGATGCAATATTAGGAGGATTTGGAGAACAAGAATCCAAGCAATTTCGCGATAAAATCATCCGAAGTTTCATAAAGGAGGTGTTTGTATGTAAAAATTGATAAACAAATATATTCGTATTCTATATAAAATACGAACATGAAGGGGGACGGTGAATACAAGCGCAAAACGAAGAAGGACAAGGCACACAGAAACGCTGATATATATGGAAAATACAGTCCAAAACACATTCGTATGCAAGAAGAACTCATCGAAAAACGTCTACAAATAAACCAAGCATCGAAACCGGATAATCAAGAGAACCTAGAAAAGATTAAAAGAGACAAATATAAAAAATAAACACCTATATACTACAATATCATGGTTTGGTTGATGCCAGTTATAGCTATATTTTTTATAAGTTATGTTCTAGTAATGATGGGTGTAGTGTATATGTGTTATCTTGTATTACTCAATACATAATTTTTTTATTTGTCGGGTTATATAATATATGTGGTTGAGAACCTTATATATTATTTCTTTCTTTTTTTCTGGAAGTTCTCTTCTACAAGATTCTCCTTGTGTATGTACTACCGTTCCATGTCCTCAAGTAGGCGAAAATGAGATTGTGATGGGTAATGGTGGAGTGCAAATGACGTATGTATATGAATCCCATAATAATATCCCCGTGGTGGTTTCGGCAAAAGGGGTGCTAACGCCAGAATCTTTAGACCATGGCACAGAAACCACTTCATGTACTCAAAAATATTCCAGAATGTTAGAAGATGACGGCGAACAATCGTGCGACGCTGGACATATTATCGCGAATCGCCTAGGTGGGTATGGGAATGAACCATTGAACATTTTTCCACAAAATGCCACTATCAATCGTGGTTCTTATGCACAATTCGAGGGAGATATATATGATTGTATGAGAACCTCATCAAAGGGATATTTAAATTGGGTGTTTAATTATCCAGGTTCTCAACATACGCAACCAAACCAGGTGATTTACTCGGCAGAATTCGAGAATTCTACTTGCGGGTCGTTATATCAAGAGTTTTCGAATGGATAATAGGCATATACAGATAATTTAGAGACTATTTCTATCTATAATATTCATGATGTATGCAAATTTATTAAATAAAATAAAAAAATAAATCGAACAATGTTCTCTACGTGATAAAAAAAGAACTTAATATGAGTAATGGAAAAACAGTTAGTCATTGTAAGAACACAAAGAAAATATGAAGGTGAAAGACTGACTTGGAAACAAATGTCCGAAGATATTTTATTTATTGTGTAATAAACAAAATTAAAAATTATACAGTATTTGCTTTCCTTTTCATGGTTTTACGGGCAGCAATACGACTTTGTTTGACGCGCTTGGCAAATCCTTTATTGTTCTCGATTCCGCGTAATAATCGCATTTGTTTTTGAGCCTGTTCTTTGGTGGTGCATTTTGCGAAGACTTTTTTGGTTTTCGCATTGTAGACTTTATAACAAGGCTTATTTCTTACTTTTCTTGTCTTATAAGGCATTATATATTATAAGACAATAAAAAATTTAAACTAAATTGGATGTCCATAAAGCACCATTGTATACGGCTGCGGTTTGATAAATACCACTAGAAGATACAGAAACAGCTTGCCATTGTCTATTTGGTACATTTTCATCTTCAGTTTGTTTCCAAGTTAGTCCATAATCGATAGAAACATAAATGGTGCCTCCTTTTGCGATAGCAGTTTGATATTGTCCACTCGCAGACATACTGATTCCTTGCCATTGCTTGTCAGTGACGATGGTTTCATCTATTTTGGACCAAATCACTCCAAAATCGTTGGATACATAGATTTCACCGGTTACTTCCACAGCAGATTGATATTGTCCATCTGAAGACATATCTACACCCATCCAATTATGGTCGTCCCAATCACGTTGGTCATTGGTATTAATATCTGTGGTAGTTGTCCATGTGACTCCATAATTGGATGAATAGTAAATGTTCTCAGATACGATGGTTTGATATTTACCGTCATATGACATGGTTACTCCGCCGGTAGGAAAACCCAATATAGAGTAATACAATCCGTGGTTCTCATCTGTAAATGCCGTCCAAGTTAATCCATAATCAGACGAACGGTACATAGCATCACCCGCAGATATAAGTGTCTGGTATTGCCCATTCAAAGAAATTGCAACGAAGAAATCGGCTTTGCCATAAGAAAGAACACTGGTCCAAGTAGATCCATAGTCGCTCGATATGTATATATTTTTGCCATTACTTGCGGTTTGATATTGACCTGAGGTAGAAATAGCAACGGAATTGGATATTTCTTCTCCGATATTGGTAGTGACCGTCCAAGTGGTTCCGTGGTCGGAGGAAATATAAATATCGCCCAATTCTTCAATGGCGGTTTGATATTTTCCATCAATCGAAATAGACACAGCTAACCATTTTTGACTTTCCAATACACCGTCAGTGACATCGAGCCATACCATACCATAATCTTCAGGGTCAAATGTATCTTCACTGGTCAATATGAATAAAATAGGAACTGTATATGATTGTGTAATATGAGTAGTGGAATAAGTAGTCACTTTTCGAATATTATTGGACGCGTCTACATAATTAATAAATTCATCGATTGCTTCCAAATTAGTAGGACCAATGTTGTTTTTCGGTGAATATAGTTCTGGTTCAATATTGACATGCAAAGTAACGGTAATGCCCTCTGCTACATAAATCAAATCATTTTCGATAAAAGCATCCGCAACACCATATCCGGCTGCATGACGATTATTGAAAACATCCGTATCTACCATATAGCGAAACTTTTCAGACATATTTTCAATGGAAAACAAACCGGATAAGTCTGATACATACGAACCAACAATATTAAAATTATTACCGGTCATGATGCTGTATAACCCACTAATATCGAATATACCATCATTTAATGTTCGCGCGTGTTCTTCGGCAAATAAATCACTAAACCCAGAAGGCAATCCAAAATATTTTTCAATAGTATAGTTAAAATCGGAATACAATGTGCTCATTTTGCCAATATTTAAAATATTGTCTTGTGAAAGAGAGTCAAGTAACTCGGTAGCAGAATAATTCAAATCATTCGGTGAAAATAATTCACTGCTGGCATCGTAGGTGGTTTCAACCACAGTCGTATTAGAATCGTCTTTTTCAACACCAATCGCACTATTCAACGAACGAACACCCAAACGGATTTGTATAGCAGAAGAAATGTCATATACCGCTAAGGGGTTTTGTTCATTTAAACTCACATCGGCTAGATTTTGTTGTATGGTAAATCCGCCAGAGGCGTCTAATACAAATAATTGATAACAATTACAACTACAATCCGCCATATGATTACTACAATATAATTACAATATATTCCGAAATATTCGCAGTGTATATTACGATAAATTCTCCAATCGCAATAAGATAGGTGCTTCCGTAGTTGTAGATAATGTAAACAAATTATAACACGGGTCGGTAATAAAGGATTGTTGATCAACAATTAATTTCAATTCTATAATCATACCTGGATTCACTAAAATCAAGTCACCTGATATAAATCCATCACTTTTTGAATAAGAAAGGTCCGATGAAACAACGCGATTCTCAAATGGGTCCGCTTGTAGAATATAACTCAAGGAAATATTAATATTATCCAACTTAACTGAACCTGAAAAGTTATCGACGGTTTCTCCATCCTCATTTACATATTGTCCATTAATGAGTTCGATGAATTGGTCGCTGTCAAATATTCCATTACTAATATCGGTTGCATCACTACTTTTCAATAAAGATGGAAACAAATTATTATAATAAAAACAATGATTAATATATTGTTTAAAATCACTGTAAATAGTCTCAAATTTACCTAGCGAAATGACTTGTGAAGAATCAAGATTGTCTTTAAATTCTTCAAATGTAAGGGTGAAACTATCATTCGGGAAAACGTTGAGTTCACTATTGAAGGAACTATCTAATATAGTTATATTGGAAGCATCCTTGATTAAACCAATTTTTTCGTTGAAAATGCGTACATCAAACTCTAATTGAAGAGTTTCCGTCAAATCGAAATCACGTATAGGGTTGTCTGTAAGTAAATCGATATCAGCTAAACTAATGTCGATTGTGAATCCACCTGTAGCATCAATCGCAATTAAATTTTCTGTAATAATCATACCATCTACGTATTGTATTTCATTTGATACATCAATTAAGGTATTTGATACATCCGACATAATATGTTTCACTTATATTACAAGTCTAAAATATAAGTGAATGTTTATCGCTTTACAGGTCATATAACATCTTAAGATCTAAACAAAACGAAAAATTTGCGTTATTCATGTTCAAAATATTTCCGCGTTCATCGTAAATTCGTATACGTAAGCGCTGAATATCAACGGGTCCGAAATAATTGCGAGGTTCGGATATGAGATTGAAATCATTTTCCATTAACAGACTGAAATACGATGCTTTTAAAGAAATACGTGCCAGAATATTGGGACTCATTACCGAATTTTTAAAGACACTCACAAAATGATTGTTCGAATTGTTTTGAAAATCGTCAACCGCTAAATATAGATACCGTGTCGTGGCGGGTTCAATGACCGTATCACCAGTATAAGTATTTTTGTTTCGATATTTACGTTGTGTGAACCCCAAATTCCACCCAAACCGAGAACTTACATCTGTATTATCAGACTCTTTGTTCTTATTTTTGGTAAAGTCTAATGTAATAGTACTGATTGCATCGGAATTTATACCTGAAGGAGCAATCGTGACTTTTCCTGTACCGGAACCACTACTGGTAATATCCAATGAAAATTGAATATAAGCGAACGGGTCATTGGCATCGATCAATGAACCATTCGCATCACGTGCAGAAATCAAGTCATTTAATTTACTAATTAAATCATCCGAATTGTAGTTTCCATCAGGTATGGTCACCACAGTTTCTTTTGTATACAAATTCCCTGATAAGTCTACGCCATCATCAGAAATGGGATAATAAGTAGTTTGCATATACAAAAAGTTATTTCCAAACGATTCGGAAATGGAATAAAACGACACGGGAAATTCGAGTGAAGATAATTTCATGGAGACTACTTTATTGAACTTCGTCGGCAATTGCAAAGTAAAATCGGAACTGGTCGAATAATAAAAATTATCGCGAAATTTGGTATCAATATTCAAACACTTTGATATAACACGGGTTTTCAATGGGTTCATAGTACCAGGTAAAAATTCACTGGGACTGGAATGAACGTATTGTGTAACTGGGCGCTCAACTATTTCATTATGGCGAGATGCTAGGTCATCTGGTGTATAAGGGACCTGAGTTTGATCTAATTTATAATTTGTCGGTATAGAAGTCGGTTTCTGCGATAATTGTTTTTTACATTTGAACTCCACTATTTTCTGTTTGGCGTTCTCGACGAATTGAATGAAATCGCTACAAAATTTTTTATTAATACTGGGGTTGCTAGTAAATTTATGTTGAATTGTGTATGCAACTTGTTCAATATCACTCGGTTCATATTCTTTTTGTTTGTTTAATTGGAAAAAATTCAGTAAATCATTGTTACTATAATTTTGAATATCTAAATCAAAATCAGCCATTCTTATATTGTTATCTCATATTTTTTATTAGGTTTTTCCAAGAACATTTAGTTTGTTACGTAGTCAGATAAAAATGTAATCATACATATATATATATATATACACAAATAGCATAATGTCATTGGCTGTTTTAAAAAGGAAAGCACAAACAAAATACAATAATATGAGTGCGAACCGTTCTTCTGGATTTTCATTAAATGGAACGCACAGAAACCAAGGGTACGTAGGTCAAACCAGTCTATCAAGAACCATTATTGGTACTCCTCATAAAGGAGCCACTCCAAGAGGACACGGTGGTCAAGGTGGAACATACACTACCAATATCATCAAAGAATCCACCACTTGCTCTACCGAAGACGCAAGTGTAGTGAAATCAAGTTCTATCAATACTCGCGGGTTAATTGATACCAAGTATAAATGGACACCGCAATATAATCATGTAAAATCAGATAGTAACCAAAACAACGGAGACCAGGGCATGCATGTTATCAAGGTGGCTCAAAAGGAAATCGATTGTTGTGCTCAAATAGACGCATCATCAAATGATGTTTATACGAGTTCCCGTATTGACTTAGCCAATGGTTCTTGTGTGATTACCCAACCCGAGAGTGATTTTGTGGCAATTCCTCAAAGTCAATATTTGTCTACTCTGAAGAAGGGTTGCATTGATAATAATGACGCATCTCAAGCAAGTATTGGTCAGACTCCTCTACCCGGGAATTAAATAACATGTATAATAGAATACAAAATTGAATCATAATAAATAGAATGTGTTATTATGAATTTATATACAATATGGATAACGAAGAGAAACTACAACAGACCTATCTGAAGAGTCTTACAGAAAAAGAAAGGAAAGGTTATGAAATCGCCAAATCACATTTGGGTATGTCATTTGATTTGGAAAAAAGTATAGGTTATTTGGAATGGAAGAAACAAAATCAAACATAATATGTCGACTGCATAAAATAAATAAAAATATTCGATTTTTTATTTATTTAAATCGTGATAATTTAGAATGTGTACGTGTTATTATCAGTACATATTCTATATAGATGTCTTCCAGCGATTACATCGCAATCAAAAAATTAAAAGAATTAAAGAGTTCATGTGAGACTGATGAACTGGGAGACCCTCTATCGCCAAGTTGGTATAATGTGCCTGTAACGGGTGATTGTGATTGTACTGTAGTTTTAGGAACAGGACCAACTGGTCCTACGGGTGAGATTGGTCCAATTGGGCACACCGGTCCAACCGGCGTTACCGGTCCAACTGGTCCAACAGACGGTGGAGTCATTTCTATATTCGCTGAAAGTGTTGGATTTGACCCAAGTGGGGGAAGTGGATTTTCTTTTTCATATGGAAGCGGCAACACAAACTCTGGTAGTTATGGTATTCAAATGGGCGTAGACTGCAGTTTGAACTATCTAGGTGTTCAATCATCCGAAACACCAGATGTAAGTGGCATTATTCAGGTGTGGAAAAATAACGCATATAGTGGTATTCAATTAGCCGGCATTGATTTATCTGGTTCGTTGGCTGATTTAAGTTTGAACATTGCAGTAGGCGATTATATCAATATCAAATGCACAGATGGTAGTGGAGGTGGATTGGTAAGTGCCGCATTATGGTTTTTAACACCCGGAGTTGTGGGACCTCAAGGTGTGACAGGGTATACCGGTCAAACAGGTCCTACTGGTTCTACTGGTTCTACTGGAATGACTGGAATGACTGGACCAACAGGAACAATGGGTCCGATTGGTTATACTGGTTATACGGGTTATACGGGTCCTACCGGTAATCTTGGTCCCGCAGGTCCGACAGGTAATACCGGTCCGACTGGGTATACAGGATACACTGGATATACAGGATACACTGGGTATACTGGTCCACAAGGCCACACCGGACCTACAGGTTATACTGGTCTCATGGGTCCAGTTGGAATGCAAGGTGATACAGGATATACCGGCGTAACAGGATACACTGGATACACGGGATACACAGGCTATACTGGCTACACAGGTTATACCGGTGTAACCGGCTACACTGGATACACGGGATACACGGGCTATACTGGCTACACAGGTTATACCGGTGTAACAGGCTACACGGGCTATACAGGATACACAGGATACACAGGATACACAGGCTATACCGGTGTAACGGGATACACAGGATACACGGGATACACAGGTTATACTGGATACACAGGTTATACTGGACCCACTGGCGTAACAGGTTATACTGGATATACAGGATACACAGGATACACTGGTCCAACAGGACCTACAGGATACACTGGATACACAGGATACACGGGTTACACTGGATACACTGGACCTACAGGATACACGGGTTACACTGGATACACTGGATACACTGGATACACTGGATACACTGGTCCAATAGGACCTACAGGATACACAGGATATACAGGATACACGGGTTATACAGGATACACGGGATATACAGGATACACGGGAACTACAGGATACACAGGATATACAGGATACACAGGATACACAGGTTATACAGGATACACTGGAACTACAGGATACACAGGATACACAGGTTATACAGGATACACCGGTTATACTGGAATGACTGGTCCAATAGGACCCACAGGATACACTGGATACACAGGTTATACGGGTCCAACCGGGGCCACAGGAACAACAGGTTATACAGGTTATACGGGTTATACAGGTTATACGGGGTATACGGGTCCCACTGGTCCCACCGGCTCTACAGGTTACACTGGTTACACTGGTTACACTGGTTACACTGGTTATACGGGTCCTACGGGTCATACGGGTCCTACTGGTCATACGGGTCCTACGGGTCATACGGGTCCTACAGGTCATACCGGTCCTACCGGTTCTACGGGTCCTACGGGTTATACAGGTTCGACCGGTCCTACAGGTTATACAGGTTATACTGGTTATACTGGTTATACTGGTTATACTGGGTATACTGGGTATACTGGGTATACTGGTTATACTGGATATACTGGCCCTGCTGGACAAATAAGCGATGGGACTGTGGTCGGAAGTTTGAACATTACTGAGGATTTATCAGTGAATGGAGTATTCCGAGCACATGGAGATGCGCAATTGTTTTCCACACTTACTGTGACCGGCGAGACTGTTTTCTTAGGCGATGTGTCTTTTAATAACAATGTAGATGTGTGCGGTAATTTTTATGCCCAATATCCAAATAACTCCATCCCAACTGATGCTATTTCTGGATATCTGGAAATAGACCCAGACGCGGATTTATCACTTAACGCGAGACTCTTTGTAGGAAGCGACGTTTCGTTCAATAATAACGCATACGTAGATGGTAATTTAATCGTCAATAGTAATGCTATATTTGAAAACGCAGCAACCGCAAAAGCCAATGTAAATGTACATGGTGACTTGTCGTTGAATAATAACTTGAATATGGACGGAGATGCTTCATTTAACAATGGAATTTTCGTGAAGAATGTGTTATCTGTGTCTGGGGGAATTGTTCCAACAAGCGCATTAACCTATGATATTGGAAGTGCTGAATATCCATTCAATGATTTATATTTGAGCACGAGCTCGATTAACTTTATTGGAGAAAATGGAAACAAGACCAAATTGTCCATTGTAAATGGTGCGATGGAAACCGAAACAACGAATTCGGTGGGTGAGTCAGTTGGTTTGGATGTCACTCCAGTAAATGTGATTAATCAACAAGCAGTAATTAACAAGGACATTTCTTTTGCAGAGGCGAATTTTGATGTATCTGGTAATGTACAAATTAGCAAAGAATTAAAGGTAAATGAAATATTGGCAAAAGATAGCAATATCACTCTTGGAAGCGATGTCTCTATGAATAATGCTCTTAAAATCGGCGGAACGGTTGTCGTGGATTCCACCTTGAATGTTTCTAAGGCAACAACCTTATCTTCTACTGTAGAAGTTCAAAATGATGCATCTTTGAATAGTGCTCTTTCAGTGGGCGGAGCCACCACAATAGATTCCACTCTTCAAGTGGGTCTAGGAGCTACTTTGAACTCGTCGTTGAATGTGACGAATGCTACCACCTTAGCGTCCACATTAGAAGTTCAAAACGACGCTTCATTGAATAGTGCTCTTTCAGTCGGCGGAGCAACTACGATGGATTCCACGTTACAAGTTGACCTTGGAACCACGTTGAGTTCTACATTAAATGTAACCAATGCGACCACATTGAGTTCTACATTGGGCGTTTCAAGAGCAACTACCCTATCGTCCACATTAGAAGTTCAAAACGACGCTTCATTGAATCGTGCTCTTTCAGTCGGCGGAGCAACTACGATGGATTCCACTTTACAAGTTGACCGCGAAACCATGTTGAGTTCTACATTAAATGTAACCAATGCGACCACGTTGAGTTCCACGTTAGTTGTGACTGAAGCAACCACGTTGAGTTCCACGTTAGAAGTTCAAAATGACGCATCTTTCAATAGTGCTCTTTCAGTCGGGGGAGCAACCACGTTGAATTCTACGTTGGAAGTGAATTTGGGAACCACGTTGAATTCCACCTTACAAGTTGACCTTGGAACCACGTTGAGTTCCACGTTAGAAGTTCAAAATGACGCATCTTTCAATAGTACTCTTTCAGTGGGAGGTGTGACTACAATAGATTCTACTCTTCAAGTAGACCGTGGAACCACTTTGAATTCCACATTAGACGTGACTGAATCGACCACGTTGAGTTCCACGTTAGATGTTTCACGAGTAACCACATTGGCTTCCACGTTAGAAGTTCAAAATGACGCATCTTTCAATACTGCTATTTCGGTGGGAGGCGCGACTACAATGGATTCTACTCTTCAAGTTGACCTTGGAACCACATTGAATTCCACATTGAATGTGAATGGAGTAGCTTATATGAATTCCACATTGAATGTTTCTAATGTAACCACATTGAATTCCACATTAGAAGTTCAAAATGATGCATCGCTCAACGCCGCTCTTTCTGTGGGCGGAGCCGTTACCGTGGATTCAACCCTCCAAGTGGATCTTGGAACTACATTGATGTCCACCTTGGAAGTTCAACGCGACGCTTCATTGAATAGTGCTCTTTCAGTGGGTGGAGCAGTGACTATGGATTCCACATTGAGTGTATCTGAAGCAACCACATTGAATTCCACGTTAAGTGTATCTGAAGCAACCACATTGAATTCCACGTTAAGTGTATCTGAAGCAACCACATTGAATTCCACGTTAAGTGTATCTGAAGCAACCACATTGAATTCCACGTTAAGTGTAATCAACGCAGCCACTTTGGCTTCTACCTTAGAAGTTCAGAACGACACTTCGTTAAATACTGCTCTTTCAATCGGCGGAGCAACCACCATGAATTCTACCTTAGAAGTGAACAATGACGTTTCATTCAATGGCAATTTATATATAGAAGGAATCACAACAGTTTCGAGTGACATCCTTCCTTCTGTTGGTAACACTTATTCACTTGGAAGTGACTCCAAACCATTTTCCGGTTTGTTTATTAGTAACAATACTATCAACTTCATTGGCGCAACACCAGAAGAGTCCGGTTCTATGTCATTCAGTGGAGATGGTTTGAACGTCCAATCAAGCAATGAAGTAGAAGTTCAACAAATGCTGTCAGTAGTAGATAACAAGGTTGCGATTGGCAAACCAAGTAAAAACGCAACAACCAATTTGGATATTTCTGGCACTATGTGGGTAACCGACGATGTCTCTATGAACACCAACTTGAATGTAGGCGGCAACACGAAGATTAATCAAAATCTAGATGTATCTGGAAATATGGTTGTTGAGGGAGCTGCATCCATTCGTGGAGATTTTACGATTGATGGAAATCTAGCGGTATTCCAAACAAAAGAAACCACTACTATCAATACAACAGTGAACACTTATGAAATCATTATCACAAACGATATGTCGTTGAATGGAAATCTCTATGTAAGTGGCGACGCTTCTTTGAATGGAAAAGTCGCATTGACTTCTACCTTGGATGTTCAAGGAGCAACCGCCATGACATCCACTTTATCGGTTTCTGATGCGACCACTTTGTCTTCTACATTGGACGTTACCAACGCAACCACCCTTTTATCCACATTGGATGTAACAAACGCAACCACCCTTTCATCCACATTGGATGTAACAAACGCAACCACCCTTTCATCCACATTGGAAGTTCAAAATGACGCATCATTCAACACTTCCTTTTCAATTGGTGGAGCAACCACTATGGATTCCACTTTACAAGTGGATTTGGGAACCACACTTTCATCAACGTTGGAGGTGACTGATGCGACCATATTGAGTTCTACCTTAGATGTGACAAATACAACAACATTAAGTTCTACCTTAGATGTGACAAATACAACGTCACTCTCATCTAACTTGATTGTTGATGGCGATGTTTCTATGAACGCAGTATTAGCAGTAGGAGGAGATGTATTATTCAATCGTAATACTATGCTTGAAAAACACGTTTCTATTGGTACATCACCATTTGCAAACTCAGTATCGGCAATAGTGAATGCTGATGAAAAACTGGTTTTCACAATTCCGTTATATTTGGATGCATTGAAATACTTCTGCACAACGCATTCGCTCATGATGGGTGATTTTGATTTGGATGATTCAGATAGCGAAACTGACAAAACGTATTATGTGCGTATGAATACAAGTGTATTCTCTGCCCCTTATTATTTATTTAGTACAACCGTAGACGGAACGGGATTAAATGCAAGTTCGAATTTAACACTTTACAGAGGAAATACGTATACATTTATTAAGACAGGGACAAATGTGGACCATCCTTTCAATGTGGGTTCGGCGCACAACGAAAACAATACCGGTATGTACATTACCGGCACAGGAACAGGGGTCTCCGTATCTGGAACAGTGACACACAAATACCCCCTTTCAGTGAATGGTCTAACAGAAATCGATAATCACTTATATGTAAATCGTGATTTGTCGTTGAACGAACATTTGAGAGTCGGTGGAGACGCGTCATTTAATGCAACATTGAATGTGGTTGGAACATCCACATTGGCGTCTAATCTGAATGTTCAAAATGATGTATCTATGAATACAGCTCTTTCGGTAGGCGGAGCTGTCACCATGGATTCCACGTTGGAAGTGGATATGGGAACCATGCTTTTATCCACCTTGAATGTGTCGAATGCGACTATTTTGGTTTCTACCTTGGAAGTCCAAAATGATGCTTCATTAAATACAGCTCTTTCGGTAGGCGGAGCTGTCACCATGGATTCCACCTTGAATGTGTTCAATTCAACCATTCTAGCATCCACCTTGGAAGTCCAAAATGATGCTTCATTGAATACAGCTCTTTCGGTAGGCGGAGCCGTCACCATGGATTCTACATTGGAAGTGGATATGGGAACCGCCCTTTT
>Ga0209141_1000805_pt1 | contig 19499 bp, 20 predicted proteins | sample SaaInlLV_10m_DNA_2_FD_184676 | JGI IMG/M metagenome (GOLD analysis project Ga0209141, IMG submission 184676) | Marine microbial communities from expanding oxygen minimum zones in the Saanich Inlet - Saanich Inlet SI074_LV_150m_DNA (SPAdes) (version 2) | ecosystem: Environmental > Aquatic >... | reverse complement strand
CGTAAAAGCAATGCACCTCCATCTGAGGTAATTTCTCCTCCTGAAAATTCAGCCTCAACTTTACGACGTTTTAGGCGAGAAAATTCAATCTTTGGAGTGGTACAATTTGTCACGGGGCAAACCTCTTATGATTTGGTTGTAGGAGATTGAATTATATGGCGTATGCCGGGTTTGCCCCAGCTTTATTATGAAATATGCGGGATAGCCCCCTTATCCAAAGCGATCATTATGTCCACCTCCTCACTGATGCAGCTGGAACAGCTCTTTTTTTCCTGATCTAGCCTCAAGTCACTCTACTATACCTTGGTCAATCAGACCAAGACGGTGGCCCCCTATCAACAGGCTATCCTGCTAAAAAAGAGTGTATCCACCCAAAAGCTGCAGGTCGAGGCGCTTGCCAACCTCCCCGACATCGATAGAACCACACCATTTGTTCAGTGGCATGAGGCACTGGCAAACCACCTGGAAAAGAGCTTGGAACCAAGGGGAGAATTCCCCCCTTTTCAAGTCACACCTCAGGATATGCCCGTTGCACTGCAACAACAGTGGGTGCAAATTGCCCCACAATTTTTACTGCTGTTGCCCATTGGGGAGAGATATACACTGATTCTGGGGGGCAACCAACCATGGGGTGAAGATCTTCTGCCACAACTGGAGCATGTAGGCCGCTCCTTTGCACACTGCACGCAAGCCCTCTCTACTCATAGAGGGAGGCAATGGGAAGGTTTACAGGCAAAACGTTGGGGAGTTGCAGCGCTCATTGTAGTGGCTGCCACACTGTTCTTACCGGTTTCATTGACGGCCATTGCCCCCTGTGAGGTGATTCCACACCAACCATTTGTGGTGACAGCCCCATTCAATGCGGTGGTTGATGAGATCCAAATCCAGCCCAACCAGGCAGTCAACAATGGTGATCTACTCTTATCACTGGAGAGTTCAGACCTCTCTAGTGAGTTGACCATTGCCGAGAGAAAGCTGGCGGTCTCAGAGGCCCGTCTATTGAAGATCCGACAGGCCAGTTTTCTGGACACCTCAGCCAAGTCTTCACTGTCTGAGTTAGAGGCAGAGGTAGCACTCCATCAAGAGCTTGTAGGGCATGCCCGCTACCGCCTACAGCAGGCAACTATCACCTCTTCACAAGCGGGTATTGCTATCATTGATGAGGTAGAGCGGTGGAAAGGCCGCCCTGTCAATACTGGCGAGGCAATTTTGAAGGTAGCCAATCCCGATATCGTCAAGGTTCGTATCTTGCTGCCGGTGAGTGATGCCATCACTCTGCAGCAGGGTACCCCAGTGAAGGTCTTTCTTGATATCGATCCACTCCACCCACTCCATGCAATCACCGAACACGCCTCCTACGAACCCGTAACCACCCCCGATGGTACGGTTGCTTACCATATCATTGCTCAATTGAGTGAACACAACAACCCGCCGCGGATTGGCCTACAGGGTTCTGCCAAGATTTACGGAGAAGAGGTCTCACTCTTTTATTACCTGTTCCGCCGTCCGATTACGGCACTGCGCCAGTGGCTGGGCTGGTAGTGGATGGAGCCACAATCGCTACAGCTCCCTCCACTGCGACAAGATCTACAGATCAAAGAGGGAAAAAGCAATGAACAGGGGGAACCTGTATGGTTGATCTACGACCCACTACGTAACCGCTATTTTCAAGTTAGCCTCCCTACCATCCAACTGCTAGGGCTGTGGCAGCCACACCTCTCTACAGAGCAACTGCTGGAACAGGCCAGCACCAGAGATATTGATGTCACGGAGGAGGAGTTGCTACAGCTGGTCGACTTTTTCACTCGCTCACACCTGACTGAAGCAAGCGCAGAGGCAGCCATTGAGCGGCTGGAACAGGACTTTAATAAGGGCCAGAAACAGTGGTTCAGCTGGTTGATTCACAACTATCTGTTCATCCGCATTCCTCTCTGGAAACCAGACTACTTCCTCAGCAGTACACTAGAGCATCTCCAACCGTTGTTTAACCGCAAGCTGCATCGAGCCATTCAACTGTTGGGGTTGGCCGGAGTATTGATCGTTCTACAACAGTGGGAGGCCTTCACCCACACCTTTGACCACTTCTTCTCTTGGCAAGGGCTGGGGCTATACGCGGTCACTCTGATGGTGATCAAGTCACTCCATGAACTGGCCCACGCCTATACCTCAAAGCAGCTCCAGTGTCGTGTTCCCTCAATGGGGGTCGCCTTTCTGGTGCTGTTTCCCGTGCTCTACACCGACACCACCGATGCATGGAAGCTGAACAACCACAAGGATCGATTGAGGATTGTCTTTGCTGGGGTGAAGATGGAGCTACACCTTGCACTGTTGGCAACCTTCCTCTGGGGGATATTGCCCGAAGGCCCTTTCAAGACCGCCGCCTTCTTTGTTGCCAGTACCAGTTGGATCACCTCCGCGATGATCAATCTCAACCCTTTTATGCGTTTTGATGGCTACTTTGCGTTATCCGACTGGTTACAGGCCCCCAACCTACAACCCCGTGCCTTTGCTCTGGGGCGCTGGAAACTGCGGGAACTACTGTTTGGATTCAACCACAGCAGACCGGAACAGATCAGCAGCCACCGAACATCACTGTTTATCGGCTACGCCTGGTTTACCTGGCTCTACCGTTTTTTTCTATTTCTGGGGATCGCCCTACTGGTCTACCATTTCACCTTCAAGGTACTCGGCATTCTACTCTTCGCTGTTGAGATCATCTGGTTTATCCTTCTTCCCATCTACTCTGAAATGAAAATCTGGTGGCACCATAAAGGCATGATGAGATTAAATAGACAGACCCTGCGCACCTTGGCACTGACACTCTCTCTGCTACTACTAGGTGTCATCCCCTGGAAAAATAGCATTCAAGTTCCTGCCGTTTTGGTGGCTACTGAACTGGAGTCGGTTTACGCCCCAGAGGATGCAACAGTCAAACGGCTTGAGATCTCTCCGGGTGATCTTGTCACCCCGCAACAGACAATCATTACCTTGGAGTCAGCTCCACTGAACAGTGAGCTACGACGCAAACAGATTGAATATGACGATGTGCTGAAACGGCTGAATCGACAGTTAACCACCACCGAAGATCACATTACTCTGCAACAAGAGTTGAAGCACTTCAAGGTTGAGTTACAGACCATTCAGGCTCGAATTGAGCGCTTAACCCTCCACCCCTCACGCAGTGGAGTGGTCACCAATCAACTCCCCATTCAGCGGCAACAGACGGTCTCTAAAGACCAGCTGCTCACCACCATTCGCCCCCTACAGGGCAGTCGTGTAGTGGGGTTTATTACTCAGGGTGATCTTTCACGTATTCATATCGGGGCCAAGGCTCGATGGGTCTCCAACAACCAGCCTACTCCCCCTCTCTCTTTGACACTGCAACAGATTGCCACCTCATCGACAGCACGGCTCCCTTTTGCTGAGCTGGGTTCAACCCAAAAGGGGATTATTCCGGTCTATGAGAACCGACAGGGAGAACCCACCCCTGAGTCAAGCATTTACCAACTCACCTTCTCTACAGCTATTGAGATGCCCTCTCCGCAGTGGCGTGAGAGTGGAGTGGTGCTGATCGAAGGGGCGCGTGAGAGTTTCTTGCAGTGGCTGTGGCGTGTATTGGCTGGAGCCTTGATTGAGGAGAGTGTTTTTTAAACAGGACCTACTATCCCCGAATAAAGTGCTCTCGATAGAACTTCATCTCATCAATCGATTCACGAATATCTGCCAACGCCGTATGCGCCCCCTGCTTGGTAAACTGATCCAGCAGCTCTGGCTTCCAACGTTTTGCCAGCTCTTTGAGGGTACTCACATCTAAGTTACGGTAGTGGAAATAGCTTTTTAAAGTAGGCATCTCACGCGCCATAAAACGGCGATCCTGACAGATGCTGTTACCACACATCGGGGAGGCACGTTCCGGTACATATTGACGCACAAACTCCAACGTCTTCTGTTCCGCCTCAGCCATGGTCACACCCTCTTCACGCATACGCTGTACCAGCCCGGACTCTCCGTGGGTCTTGGTATTCCACTCATCCATCCCGGCAATCAACGACTCTGGCTGCGCAATGGCAAACACCGGCCCCTCGGCCAGAATCTCCAAATCAGCATTGGTGATGATGGTGGCGATCTCGATAATGGTATCGGTTTCTGGAATCAACCCCGTCATCTCCAGATCCACCCAAATTAGATTATTCTCGTCCATATTCTCTCAGCTCTCATTGCCCTGTATCATGGGACCATTGTAACAAAACCTAACAGGAACCCCTCTTGGAACCAGTCACTCTTTTTTCTGCACTATTCGTCATTATGGTCACCATTCATCTGCTGCTGGAGCTTTGGCTCTCAGCCCGTCAGGTGCGCTCTGTACAACAACATCGCCCTACTGTGCCTGAACACTTCAGTGACAACCTTACACTAGAGGCACACCAGAAGGCGGCCGACTACACCACAGCCCGTCAAAAACTGGGACAGATTGAGCTGCTATACGGTACGGTACTGCTACTGGCTTGGACCTTGGGCGGTGGTTTGCAGTGGCTGGATCAGTTATGGCGTGGATTCGGCTTCGAGCCACTCTATCTGGGGGTTGGCTTTATCCTCTCACTGATGCTCATTGGCACCCTGCTGGAACTCCCATTCTCACTCTACCGTACTTTTATACTAGAGGCACAGTTTGGCTTTAACCGCACCACCCGCGCCACCTATATTGGCGATCTAGGTAAACAGTTTCTGTTACTGCTACTGATCGGTGCCCCTTTTGTTGGGGTAATTCTTTGGCTGATGGGGCTGGCCTCCCCCTACTGGTGGCTACAGGTATGGGCTGTATGGATGGGCTTTACCCTGCTGATGATCTGGGCTTGGCCTACCTTCCTTGCACCGCTCTTCAATAAATTTAGTCCGCTCGAAAATGAGAATCTCGCCAACCGTATTGAGGCACTGCTACAACAGGCGGGATTTGATTGCGACGGGATCTTTATAATGGATGGTTCCAAACGCTCTGGTCACGGCAACGCCTACTTTACCGGATTGGGAAAGAAGCGCCGTATCGTCTTCTATGACACGCTACTGGAGACTCTCAGTGAAGAGGAAGTTCTTGCGGTACTGGCCCATGAGTTGGGACACTTCCACAACAATCATATCAAGAAGCGCCTGTTACTCGGTGCGGCAACTACACTCTTCTCACTGGCAATACTGGGTTGGCTGATTGAGCAACCTTGGTTCTATCAAGGGCTGGGGATGGATACCCCCTCACACCATGCCGCACTGGTGCTCTTCCTCACCGCCTCTGCCCCCTTCACCTTCTGGTTACAACCGATGATGGCAGCCTACTCCAGAAAGCATGAGTTTGAGGCCGATGATTTTGCCGCTGAACATACCGCAGCAAAAGATTTGATCACCGCACTGGCTGCACTCTATCGAGAGAATGCCTCCACCGTAACCCCAGACTGGCTATACTCTGCCTATCACGATTCACACCCGCCCGCACCTGTGCGCATTGCACATTTGGAACAGAGAGAAAAATAGAGATGAGAAAACTACTACCGATTTTACTGCTATCAACCACCGCTACCGCTGTATGGGCGGACCCTGAAAATGGTAAAGAGCTGCATGATCCTGAGTGCATGGGGTGCCACAGCACAGAGGTCTATACCCGTGGAGCCAAGGGCAAGGTAACCGATTTCAGCGGACTTAAGCGTATGGTCAGCATGTGCATCACCAATACCGGTAAAGGGGCAGACTGGTTCCCAGAAGATCAAGAAGAGGTCATAGAGTACATGAACCAGGAGTTCTATCACCTGAAGCCGTAACATGAGCAAGAGCGAGAGAGGGCAGATCGTTACCCGCAAGGGAAACCGTCTGCTGGTCCAACCCATAGATGGTGGAAAATGGGTCCGCTGTGCTCAGCGTAAGAAGCTCCCTGCACTCGCCATTGGGGACCACGTAGGGTGGGAGAGCACCTCAAAAGGCGAAGGGGTGATTACAGCGCTAGAGAGCAGAGACTCTCTATTAACCCGTCCCGACCCTTTTAATCAGCGCAATAAGCCGATTGCGGCCAATATCGATCAGATTCTGGTAGTCACGGCATCCGAACCGGGAATTGACCCACTGCAGGTTGACCGTATTCTGGTAGCTGCTGCCGCCAATGAGATCTCTGCCCTACTGGTGATCAACAAGGTGGATCTGTTAGATGATGAGGCGAAAACCCTGTTGGAGCAGCAACTGGCGCACTACCAACAGCTGCCTCTGCCGCTACTCTGGACCTCCACCACCGAGGCACACGGTCTGGATCGGCTAAGAGAGCAACTGCAGGGGCACAGCAGTGTGCTGGTTGGCCCTTCAGGCGCGGGAAAATCCTCTATTATTCAGGCGCTACTGCCTGATGAAGAGATCACCGTTGGTGCACTCTCAGAGGGGATCGGCCAAGGCAAACATACCACCAGCGCCTCAACTCTCTATGCATTACCCGATGGCGGCACACTGATCGACTCTCCAGGCATTCGCGAGTTTGGGCTGTGGCACCTAGACGAAGAGACCATCCGCAACGGCTTTATGGAGTTTGACAACTACCGTGGGGAGTGCCGCTTCAGCAACTGTCGTCACCTGAGTGAACCCGGCTGTGCGGTCAATGCTGCGGTTGAGTCTGGTGAGATCTCCGCAGCACGTTTTGAGAACTACCAACTATTGATTAGCGAGCGTTAGCACTCATTTAGTAGGCCTGTCGACCCGCTATGGCATGCCCTAAAGTACCGCTATCAACATACTCCAACTCCCCACCCAAGGGGACACCATGAGCAATACGGGTGGTCTTTACCCCTTTGGCACGCGCCATCTCACTAATAAAGTGGGCTGTCGCCTCCCCCTCTACGGTTGGATTGGTTGCGAGTATCACCTCTGTCACCTCACCAGAGGCAAGGCGCTGCTCCAGTAAATCCAGCCCCAGCTCTTTTGGCCCGATCCCATCCAGTGGCGAGAGGTGGCCCATCAATACAAAGTAGCGTCCACGATAACTGGCCGACTGCTCCAGCGCCACCACATCCATGGGGCTCTCTACAATACAGAGCAGGCTGTCATCTTTTTTGGGATTGGCGCACTGGTTACACAGTGCTGTCTCACTCAAGGTACGGCAACGCTGGCAATGCCCCACCCGCTCCATCGCTCTGCTGATAGTTTGAGACATACGCCGCCCACCTTCACGGTCTCGCTCTAACAGATGGTAGGCCATACGCTGGGCAGACTTGGCCCCAACACCGGGCAGGCAGCGTAGCGCGTCGATCAACTCATCGATTAACGACATACGTTTAGAAGGGGAGCTTGAGTCCAGCAGGAAGGTCCAAACCAGCAGTCATACCAGACATCTTATCTTTATTGGTATCTTCTATTTTATGGCTGGCATCATTGATCGCCGCCGCAATCAAATCTTCCAACATCTCCTTGTCATCCTCCATCAGGGAAGGGTCGATCTCGACACGGCGCACCTCATGGCGACCTGTCATGGTGATCTGTACCATACCGCCACCAGATTGCCCAACCACCTCCATATTGGCAAGCTCTTCCTGAGCCTGTTGCATACTCTCTTGCATCTTCTGCGCCTGCTTCATCAGGCCACCAAGTCCACCTTTCATCATTTACTCCATTAATAGATCTAGTTTGGTTTTGTCACTGGCTCTATCGAGCCTTCGACGACGGAGCCATCAAAGGTGGAGACCAGCGACTGAAAATCTGCATCTTGCTGAATTACGTTGACCGCCTCTGAACGCGCATCATCGGCACGTTGTTCGGCACGTGCTGCGGGGGTATCAAGCTGCGCACTGTTAGCGACCACAAAGGTGAGGTTGACCTCTCCTCCCAAGTGGCTGGAGAGCGCATCCCGAATCTGTTTTTCGGAACGGGCATTGAGCAGAGAGCCACTCTTCTCTGCAATCTCCAACACCACCTTCAACCCCTCTCGTTGTTTGAGCAGACAGTTCTGGGCTACCTGTTTTGCCAATCCACCCAGCCCTAATGCGGGGATCATCTGCTCCCAAGAGTCTGAACCCCCATCCGCACTGGAATTTGATATCGAAGCTGAGGTAGGCATTGAGGCTGAGGTTGGTGCCGCCGCTGCTACAGCTTGCGGTGTAACTGCTGTAGGAGGAGCTGCCGTTCTCTGAGGTGGTTGCTGTTTTGGCTGTCGTTGTGCCACTGGCGCTACGGCTGCGGCTTGACCTGTCACTGGCTGAAACGCCAACATCCGCAACAGCACCATCTCCAGACCACTGCGGAGGGTGGCTGCCATCGGTAGATCTTTGCGTCCTGTCAGCGCTATCTGGTAGAAGAGCTGCAGATCTTCAGGGGAGAGCTGCTCTGACAACACACTCCACTCTGCGTCAATTCCCCGCTCTTCGGCAATACCAGGCACCATCTGAATCAGGGCCATCTGGTGCAGTTGAGCAATTAACTCAACCAGCACGGCACTGAAGTCTACCGCCTTCTCCGCCAACAGCTCCACCTGCTGTAACAGTGCAACCCCATCTTTCTGGATCAATGCTTGAACAATCTCAATCAGCTGACGCTGTTCAATGGTACCCAGCATCGTGGCCACTTCTTCCGCACGCAACGTACCTCCACCAAAGGCGATCGCCTGATCCAGCAGACTGAGTGCATCACGCATACTCCCCTCTGCAGCCCGGGCAATGGGGGCAATCGCCTGTGGCTCTCGCTCTACACTTTCACGCGACATCAGCTCATCAAGATAGCTCTCGATCATCTGCTGTGGAATACGTTTAAGGTTGAACTGCAGACAGCGGGAACGAATGGTCACTGGCAACTTCTGTGGGTCCGTTGTTGCCAATAAAAACTTCACATGAGGCGGTGGCTCTTCCAGTGTCTTCAACAGTGCATTGAAGCTGTGGTTGGAGAACATGTGCACTTCATCGATCAGGTAGACCTTGTAGCGCCCCTTGCTCGGCATATACTGCACGTTATCCAATAGCTCGCGGGTCTCATCTACTTTGGTGCGGGAGGCCGCATCGACCTCAATCAAATCAACAAAACGCCCCTCATCAATCTCTCGACAGCTGTTGCACTCACCACAAGGGGTTGCGGTAACACCGTGAGTTTCGCAGTTGAGTGATTTGGCGAAGATACGCGCTACAGTGGTCTTACCAACCCCTCGGGTACCGGTAAAGAGATAAGCGTGGTGCAGTTGATCTCGATCTAGTGCATTAATCAGCGCCTTCAGTACATGCTCCTGCCCCACCATTTCACTAAAGTTACGGGGACGCCATTTGCGGGCTAAAACTTGATAGGACATTGAGTTTTATGTAATGAAGGGCTGGGGGCTTTAATCGTTCAGGTCACACCTGAATGATAAAATAAGGTGGTCTACCACACCAGCCACACCCCGGCACATGAGTTTGCTGCTGCCGCTGCTCCCTTCCGGGCCTGACGGAGTAAACAACAGTTCATTGCGAGGGGACCAATGCGGTGGACCATAAATTGAACGCGGCAATCATACCAAAACTGACTCAAACAGGTAGAGGGAATATGCGACTAATTGCACCAATAATTGTTGTGTAGCTCTGCCCAAACCAACTTTTTTGGTTTAGGCCGCTTCTTCAATTGCGCTTCTGCTATTGAGGCTTCACTACGGTTGCCGAACCGCTCTACCCCAAGAATTCGAATGGGGCGGTTGATACGGGTAAACTTCGCCCCTTTTCCCTGCTGATGGTTTTGGAAACGCTGCTCCACATCCGTGGAGATACCACAGTAGAGGTAGTCGTTTTCACACTCCAACAGATAGAGGTACCACGCTTTTTCTGTAGCACCCACTACTTACGTTTGGTGAAGTTCTTCAATCTCTGACGTTTCTTCACCTGTCGTTCCGTCAGGGTATTTTTGCGCCCCGCATAGGGGTTAGAGGTGGTTTTAAACTCCAGGCGAATCGGAGTCCCATCTAGACGGAAGGCCTTACGGAACTGTTTCATCAGATAACGGCGATAGGCATTGGGTACCGACTGTAACTGGTTACCATGAATAACAATACGCGGTGGGTTCTGTCCACCTTGGTGAGCGTAACGCATTTTGATACGATGACCATGCACCAGTGGTGGCGGGTGTGACTCAACACTCTGCTCCAGCACTCGGGTCAACTCTGGGGTCTTCAGCTCCTTGCGAGCCGCACGGTAGGCGCGGTTAACCGAGGCAAAGAGATCTCGAATACCACTGCCGTGGAGTGCCGAGATGGTGTGGGTGGTCGCATAGTCGATAAAGTGAAGACGACGCTCCAGTTCATCGAGGTTACGCTGGCGATCCGAGGCCTCCATCCCATCCCACTTGTTAAAGCCGATGACCATGGCACGTCCTGAGTCGATCACCATCCCCAGCAGGGTGGCATCTTGATCTGTCATCCCTTCACGGGCATCCATCACCATCACCACCACATTGGACTGCTCTATCGCCTGAAATGCCTTGATCACACTGAACTTCTCAACGGTTTCGTGGACCTTGCCACGACGCCGCACACCCGCTGTATCAATCAGTTTATAGCTACGTCCATCCTCTTCAAACGGCACCTCAATACTGTCACGGGTGGTACCCGGCATATCGAAGGCGAGCACACGATCCTCACCAATAAGGCGGTTGATCAGGGTAGATTTCCCCACATTGGGACGACCGACTACGGCTACACGGATATCCCGCCCCTCCTCCTCTTCATCCTGCTCATCTTCAGGAAAAGGTTCTAACACGCACTCCATCAACGCAGAGATACGGTGGTTATGGGCAGAAGAGATCGCCAGTGGCTGCCCCAGCCCCATGGCATAGAACTCCGCATTGGCGATATCCTCATCCAGCCCTTCGGTTTTGTTAACCACCAGATGAACCGGTTTCTCTAATCGGCGCAAACGGTTGGCGATCATCTCATCAGCCGCGGTCAAACCACCACGTCCATCCACCAAGAACAGCACAGTATCAGCCTCTTCAATGGCGATCCAGACCTGCTCTTCCATCAGAGTCTCGATCCCCTCTGGGTCATCACTGAGACCCCCAGTATCCACAACCATATAGCGGCGACTCCCCTCTTCGCCCCCCATATCAAACTGTGCCATACCGTATTGACGGTCGCGGGTCAGCCCCGGAAGGTCTGCAACCAATGCATCACGGGTTCCGGTGAGACGGTTGAACAGGGTCGATTTCCCCACATTGGGACGACCCACTAAAGCAACTACAGGAACCATGACGCTAACTCTCGGTGAAGGGGTAATAAATGAAAAACCTAAAGGGTAATCTAAGGGGTAATCAGAGAGAGCTTTCCACCCTCACTGTAACTGACCACGGCCTCGCCATAGTCTAATACTGGGGCAGCAACACCCGCTTTATCGACTTGAGTACGACCAACAAAACGGCCATCCTCTACGGCTATCCAGTGGAGATACCCTTCACTGTCGCCTACAACCAGGTGCGGACCATCCAGCAGTGGCGTGGTGGGCGCACGGTTAACTAGGCTATCCTGTTTCCACAGTGCACTGCCATCGTTGCGATCAAAGGCCCAGAGATTTCCACTCTGATCAGAGACAAAGAGATGTTGCCCATTCACCGCCGGTGCATTGAGTCCGCTCAATTTACGTTTCCATAGCAGTTCACCCTGCTCGGCATCCAGCGCCACAAGGTTGCCCTGATAACCCACCACGTAGAGTGCACCATTTGCGACGATGGGGGTTGCATCGATATCGACCATACGTTCGATCTCGGTACGCCCACGCGCGGCGGTCACTGACTTGAGCCACAGTTCACGTCCATCTTGCAGTGAGAGTGCGACCACTTCACCACTATCCAACCCTGCATAAACTCGATCACCCACGATAAGAGGGGAGCCGGTACCACGCAGGGTCAACACAGGCACTTCACGCTCATAGCTCCAGAGCACACTACCATTCTCACTATTCAGCGCGCTTAACTTACCATCTGCGGTACGCACGACCACAATGCCGGAGGCCTCTGCAGCCGGGGCCAAAATTTCACTCAGCAGGTTAGCCGACCACTGCTCCTTGCCGTGTTGGCGATCCAGTGCGATCAAGCGGCCTGACTCGGTTCCGACATAGAGACTTTTCTTCCCTACCGCAACCCCACTCATCACTCGCTCGCTCAAGCTCACACTCCAGACGGCATCGCCAGAGGGCAGTGCGACGGCTTTCACTGCTCCATCTACCTCAGCTACATAGAGTCGATTTTCAACAATTTGATGGTTGAGTTTGACAACCAGACCATCAGTACCAGAGCCAATGGATTGGTCCCAGACGATCAGTGGGGCAACCTCGGCCTTAAAGGCTTCCAGCTTGGTTGGCGCAAAACGGTCTGATGTTCCACTGCCCATCCAGTTATCGACAGTATCGGTTACGGTAGAGCAGCCAGAGAGCAGCCCTACCGCCAGTAGCAGTGCAGAAGAGCGCAAAGTCCCCCCCATTATGGAGACACCTCAGCCAGCTTCATCTCCAACAGATCACGACGGGCATCCATCGAGTCAGCCAGTTGCAGCGCCTCGGCGTATGCCAACTGTGCAGCCGCATGATCTCCCTTCTTGCGCAGTGCATCACCCTTTACCTCATTAAAATGAGAGCCATAGATTCCGCTTTGATCTTGCATCAACTGTTTGAGCGCCTGCTCTGCATCGCCCTCACTCAGATAGGTTCGAGCCATACCCAGACGCGCCAACTCACGTGGCGAATCATAGCTACTATTTTCTAACACCCATTGAAAGTGGACCCGTGCCGCAGCAGTATCACTCTGCTCTACCTGCATCGCAGCCAGCCCCAGCGCACCATTAGCAGCGTAGATGGTGCCAGGGTATTGATCCAACAGCTGACCACCAACGGTAGATGCCTTCTCTTTATTACCTTGGATCAATGCACCCTGCATCTGTTCAAAGTACTGCGAAGCCGCCATACCCTGACTATCGACGTATTGATGCCACCCTTTCCAGCCAAACAGCAGGCTTAAACCGACTGCCACACCCACCACCAGAGAGGTGCCATTCTCATTCCACCACGCCTTAATCTGCTCAATTTCGTCTTGATCGGTTGTATTAATTTCCATCACATTATCCTTCTATAACCCATATTCACCACAAAGAACCAAGAACGCAGAGAGCTTTCACTGACTCTCTGTGCGTTCTCGGTTCTCTATGGTTACAAAAACAGTATTTAATTATAACTGGAGAGCAGATCGACTACACCCTGAATTGAAAGAGTCTGCTGCTCTAGCTCCCCTTTCAGATCTTTTACGGTCATCGTTCCCTGCTCCAACTCATCATCCCCCACCACCAACGCAAAACGGGCAGCCGAACGGTCTGCTCGTTTAAATTGTGCTTTGAAGCTCCCACCGCCCAGATTGGTAACCAACTGCAGTTCAGGCAGCGCACTGCGTAACTGCTCAGCCAGCGCCAGTCCAGCAGTGGCTGCCTGCTCACCCGCCAACACCAGATAGGCATCAGGTGCAGCAGCATACTCAAAATCATCCTGCTCTTTCATCAGCTCAACCAGCCGTTCCAGCCCCATGGCAAAACCGACTGCGGGGGTCGCCTTGCCACCGATCTGATCGACCAGCCCATCATAGCGCCCACCGGCACAGATCGTCCCTTGTGCGCCCAACAGTGTAGTGACCCACTCAAATACGGTACGCCCATAGTAATCGAGACCACGCACCAGCCGTGGATTGATTTCGTAGCTGATCCCCATCTGATCAAGTGATGCCTTCAACTGCTCAAAGTGAGCACGGTCCGCTTCATCGAGCGAATCCTCCAGTACAGGAGCTGCGGCAATCAGTGCGGCCATATCGCTGTTTTTACTATCGAGGATACGCAGTGGATTACTCTCTAGACGACGCAGGCTATCCTCATCCAGCTGATCCAAGTGCTGTTTAAAGTAGGCAACCAATTTCTCACGGTAGAGTGCACGAGAGTCGGTGGAGCCCAAGGTGTTGAGCTGTAGCGTAACCTCTTTAATCCCCAACTGCTTCCAGATACGGGCAGAGATCGCAATCAACTCCGCGTCCACATCAGGCCCTTCCAGCCCGAACACCTCAACACCAAACTGGTGAAACTGACGGTAGCGACCACGTTGTGGGCGCTCATGGCGAAACATCGGTCCAGTATACCAGAGGCGTTGGGCCTGTCCGCGTAGCAGCCCATTCTCAATCACGGCACGTACACAGCCTGCAGTCCCTTCTGGGCGCAGAGTGAGGTTATCGCCATTGCGATCTTCGAAGGTGTACATCTCCTTCTCCACAATATCGGTCACTTCTCCGATAGAGCGCTTGAAGAGATCGGTCTTCTCCACAATCGGCATACGAATCTCTTGGTAGCCGTAGCCGTTAAGGCTGCTGCGCAAAATCTGCTCTACCTTCTGCCACAGCCCGGACTCTTCCGGCAGCAGATCGTTCATTCCACGAATGGACTGTATTTTTTCACTCATTGGGATATCGTCTTTTCTACAAGGTTAATCTAATTCAAAATCAATCTGCCCAGAGGACAGAGAGATCAAAGGTAATGGCATCAAAAGGGGGCACGGAGACTGGATTATCCTCCTCCAGAGCAGCGATCATCGTCCACTGCCCCTGTCGATTTTCAAAGGCCTCCAGGGTCCGTAGCTCAGGATCGACCAACCAAATATACTGTACCCCTTGGGCTGCATAAATGGGCATCTTCTCGATACGGTCCACCCGCGCGGTGGAGGGGGAGAGGATTTCACAAACCCAATCAGGCTCCAGTTCAAACCAAGCCGTCTCCGGAAGAGTCGGCATCCGCTCTTTACGCCAACCCGCTATATCAGGGACTAAGACGTGTTCTCCCAAATGTAACTCTGGCTCATCGAGAATCCACCAGCCGCCTGGGCCACCCTTTCTTCTACCAAAGGGTCCCGTTAATTCATACCCTAATGAAGAGTATGCCATGGCGTGTTTAGGGGCTGGTCGTGGATGGGTATAAAGCTGCCCATTGATAATCTCTGCTACCAAATTTTCAGGGACACTCAATAGGTCTTCATACGTTGCGTGCTGAACTGCAGGTTGTGCCATGATAATCGCCTCATTTCAATGCTATTGATAGCATAGCATATTCACTGACGGCTCTTCAGCTGTGCCCGTACTTGGCGCTCCAGCTCATCGACTAAGGTTTCATTATCCACCTTGTGATTAGGCTCCCCACCCAGATAGACCAGATTAGGCTCCCCTCCAGTGACTGCAACCGCCACCTCTTTGGCCTCACCAGGGCCATTGACCACACAGCCAATCACCGCGACATCAATTGGCTCAATCACATCCTCCAGCCGCTCCTCTAAGGCATTGACGGTGGAGATCACATCAAAATTCTGTCGAGAACAGGAGGGGCAAGCGATCAGGTTGACCCCTTTACTGCGTAGGTGAAGGCTTTTAAGAATATCAAACCCCACCTTAATCTCCTCCACCGGATCTGCTGCCAAGGAGACACGAATGGTGTCACCGATCCCCTCGGCCAACAGCAGCCCCAGCCCCACTGAGGATTTGACCGAGCCACTACGCAGCCCTCCAGCCTCGGTAATCCCCAGGTGCAGTGGCTGCTCAATCTGCCCGGCCAACTGTTTGTAGGCGTTGACGGTCATAAACACATCGGATGCCTTGAGGCTGATTTTATACTCTTGGAAGTCGAGCCGATCTAGATAGTCGATATGGCGCATGGCAGACTCCACCATCGCCTCTGGGGTGGGCTCTTTGTACTTCTTCTGTAAATCTTTCTCTAGCGATCCCGCATTTACACCGATACGGATCGGGATACCGTGGTCTCGTGCAGAGGCGACGACCTCACGCACCCGATCCTCTTTGCCTATATTTCCGGGATTAATGCGCAGACAGTCAACCCCCAGATCAGCCACACGCAGTGCGATCTTATGATCAAAGTGGATATCCGCGACCAGAGGCATTGTGGTCTGTTTACGAATCTCACCAAAGGCCTCGGCCGCCTCCATATCGGGAATGGAGATACGCACGATATCGGCCCCTACCTGCTCCAGTGCCCGCACCTGTGCCACAGTAGCCGCCACATCAGCCGTATGAGTGTTGGTCATGCTCTGCACGGAGATCGGTGCATCACCACCCACCGCAACCAACCCCACCTGAATTTGACGTGATTTTCTACGCTTGACCACGTGGGTGTGGATCACTCCTCCCCTCCAAGCACGAACTGAGCAATGTTGTTGTCATCGATATAGTTGAGGTGGTCAAACGGCTGGCTATTAAACTGAACCCGCACACCGATGGCGTTTCCGAGATTAACCTTCAGTGGCAGTGGCCCCTCAAAATCTTCAACCGCCCCAGCATCCAACGTTCTTTTCACCAGTACACGCCCAAGACCATCGGTAACTTGTGTCCAAGAGCTATCGATATAGCGAATGGTAACGGTACCGCGCGTAGGCTGCGTTACAGTAGGTTCAGGCACAATGGGGGCAGGAAGAACAGGGGCTTCTGCAGCCACCTCTTCGGTTACTGTTTCTGCAGTTTGGTCAGGCTGTTCGACTGCTTCAGCAGCGGGTTCAGACTCTGCTACAACAGGCGTTGGCTCGGCCGACTCTACCGTCTCTTCAGCCTGAATCGGCTCTTGATTTTCCACTTCCACAACAGACTCTACTGGCTCTACTACCGTTGGAACAGCCTTGGGCAGCTCTGCTACTGGTGCAGCAGTCGTCTGTTCCACCTCTTCACCAGCTTCATCAGTAAACAGACTCTTATAACCATTGAGGTCTCCCCCACTCACCAGCCAGAATAGCGCCACCGCCGCAAGCAGAATAAAAGGCCACAGTGAACGTCGCGATTGAAATGCAGGACGATCCTTTTCAGATTGCAACTCAGAAACTCGATAGGCTCTAACCTGCCCCGGTTGAATCTCTACCCCCAGATAGCGGGCATAACTGCGCAAGAACCCTTTACAGTAGACCTCTGGCAAACCATGAGGTGGATCACGCTCCTCTTCAAAGGCTCGCAACAGCTCTGGGTCCAACTTCAGATGGTGAGCAACATCGGTAATATTCACCCCCTTCTCTTTACGTTTGAGGCGTAACTGCTCTCCCAACGACCTCCCAGAGTGATCCTCCATATGGATACCTCCTGCCGACTGTTGATTCTCTGCTTCACTCATCGCTGCTCTTCTCCACAAGCCTTTCGATTATTCATAGCCACCTCTGGTGTTCTGTATTGCGGATTATTGATTGCCCGCTGAAATTGAAGCTCTGCCTCAGCTCTTCTCCCCTGACGACAGAGCAACACCCCATAGCCATTTGCTGCCTCCGGATAGGGGGACTCTAGCACCAAAGCTTGCATAAAATGGTGCTCCGAGCGCTGGTACACCTCTTTTCGCAGATAAATCAGCGCCAGTCCATAGTGGATCTGTTGCCACTGCCCCACCTCTGCTCCCACCAACTGCGCTTGAGGGCCGATAGCACTCAAGGCCTTTTGCAGAGCGCCTTGCGCCAAATCTAACCGTTCCTGTTCCAGATAGGTCAGCCCCAACTCCAACTGTATCGCAACTTGCTCCGGCTGTTTCTCACTATGGGGAGATTGTAACGGCTGCAAGGCACATCCTGAAAACAGGAGTAGCAGCGCGAACAGACTGTAACTTTTACGCCACATCAACCGTCTGACTGCGTCGGGTTCGATCTTTGAACTGCCCCGCCAGTTGACCACACGCCGCCTCAATATCCTCCCCCCGGGTCTTGCGAGTGACCGCAGTCAACCCCGCCTTCATCAAGTGCCCACGAAAACGATCGATCGCCTTCTGTGTGGAGCGCTCATACTGCCCCCCCGGATAGGGGTTATAGGGGATCAAGTTAATCTTGGATGGGACATTTTTCAACAATTTAATCAGCGCACGAGCATCCTCATCGCGATCATTCACTCCACCCAGCAAAATATATTCAATGGTCACCCGTGCACGTGGAGAGCCGTCCACATAGCGTTGACACGCTGCAATCAACTCTTTAAGTGGGTACTTCTGGTTGATCGGTACAATCTGATCACGCAACTCATCATTCGTAGCATGCAGTGAAACTGCCAAGCTGACATGGCACTGCTCTTTGAGTTTATCCATCATCGGCACCACGCCCGCAGTACTGAGGGTAATGCGGCGACGAGAGAGGCCATAGGCGAAGTCCTCTTTCATCAACTCCATCGCCGAGACCACCGCATCAAAATTGAGCAGCGGCTCACCCATCCCCATCATCACCACATTGGTGATCACGCGCTGATGAGAACCAGGGCCTTCACGCCCCAATAACCGATCTGCCAGCCACAGCTGAGCGATGATCTCCGCAGAGGAGAGGTTACGACTGAAACCATGCTGCGCGGTATTGCAGAAGGTACAGTTGAGGGTACAGCCCACCTGAGAAGAGATACAGAGGGTGCCGCGCCCATCTTCCGGGATAAATACCGTCTCGACCGAATTGCCATCTTCCAGCTTGAAGAGCCACTTGCGGGTACCATCCTCCGAAAGACGGTCTGCGACCACCTCCGGCAGCGCCACCACGGCAGTCTGCTCCAACTTTTCACGTAGCGCCTTACTCAAGTTAGTCATCTGTTGGAAGTCAGTGACCCCCTGCTGATGAATCCACTTGATCACCTGAGAAGCGCGAAAAGCCTTCTCCCCCTGTTCGGAGAAGAAGGCCTCTAGCTGTGTGCGGTTAAGCCCGAGTAGATTAGCGGGTGCGCTCACAAACACCTTCTGGGAAGAAGTACTTGATCTCTTCTGCTGCTGTCTCTGGCGCATCAGAACCGTGTACCGCATTCTCATCTACCGTCTCAGCAAAGTCAGCACGGATGGTGCCTTCTGCCGCTTCAGCAGGGTTGGTTGCACCCATGATCTCGCGGTTCTTAGCGATCGCATTCTCGCCTTCCAGAACCTGAACCATCACTGGGCCAGAGGTCATGAACTCAACCAAGTCATTGTAGAAAGGGCGTTCTTTATGTACTGCGTAGAAACCACCCGCCTGCTCTTGGCTCAGGTGCAACATCTTAGAGGCTACGATCTTCAGGCCGTTAGACTCGAAACGGGAGTAGATTTTGCCAATTACATTCTTGGCTACTGCATCAGGCTTGATGATTGAAAAGGTGCGCTCAATGGCCATTGTTTTTTCTCCAAAAGATAAAAATCGACCCGCTGATGGAGCGGGTCAAGGTTGAAAATTTTTGCGGGCGAATTCTACCACTTTGGTAGCACTTTTGTTTTATTAATCACGCAAAATTCCGTACAGCTGGTAGATAGATCAGCCTTCTTCCAGAACGGCTAGAGATAATTCTTTTGCTAGCCCGCATATTTCATAATAAAGCTGGGGCAAACCCGGCATACGCCATATAATTCAATCTCCTACAACCAAATCATAAGAGGTTTGCCCCGTGACAAATTGTACCACTCCAAAGATTGAATTTTCTCGCCTAAAACGTCGTAAAGTTGAGGCTGAATTTTCAGGAGGAGAAATTACCTCAGATGGAGGTGCATTGCTTTTACG